>VFQN01000189.1_pt1 | contig 127274 bp, 93 predicted proteins | sample 3512371 | NCBI WGS metagenome assembly VFQN01 (sample SAMN10412370, study PRJNA504923) | tailings metagenome | isolation source: Replicate 2 from Balatoc abandoned mine | place: Philippines: Itogon, Benguet | collected 2017-08-28 | reverse complement strand
TTCCGAAATCATGCAGGAGTCGCAACATGTAGTCTATCCAAAAGACTGCTTAGTAAAGTCATCTTCGCTCCGACTCTCGATGATCCACACGGGACTGTGGATATCCTCGCTCCTGGCGGCGGCCGGTTCCGGTCTTCGGTCTTGTCGGTGGGTTATCACGACCCGATAAGTGGGCACCGTTTCACCTTGGGACTGGTGAAGGATGTTCCAGGTGAACTGCTTCCGCCAAATCAGGTCATTTATCGCGACGCCTTCGAATCCCAGGTCCCCGGAATCCGAGTGCGTTGCGATGTCCTCTACACCTTCCGCCGTTGGGGTATTGAGCAGGATATCCTCGTCCGGGAACCCCTACCGCCTCCGGAAGAATTTGGCTTTTCCGGCGATTGGTCCCGTCTGGAGGTCATGACCGAGTTCTTCGAGGCGCCGGAACCGAAGCGAAATACCCGGCTCTTGGATCGCGTCGAGGACGTTCGGGAGAGAGCATTGATGGCCTCTCCGGACTGGGAGGATGAAAGCTTGGATTTTGGGCAACTCCTGATCGGAGACGGCCGGGCCTTCCGCCTGGGCAGACAGGCGGACATCTACTCGGACGGGCCCAACGCCCCGGTGGTTGCCAAACGTTGGGTTGTCCAGGATGGACGCAATGTCCTCCTTGAAGGGGTGAGATACGCCGAGGTGGAGCCGATGCTCCGGGAATTGATGGCCGGGTCCCGCGATGCGCTCGGAGGTTCGACGAACCAAGTAGCCGATTTGATGCGAAAGAGCGGCATACAACGCTCCTCCCCGCATCAGTCATGCGAATTTGAGCTTGCGAAACGGGACGCTGCCTCCCTCGTCACCGGCGGGATCGCCCTGCCTCGACGTCCAGCCTCCGCATTGCGACCGGCTGGACAGATCATGGCCATGGCTCGCGGCGCCGTCGATGCCGCCCCTGCGGTAGTCCTTGATTACGTGATGCTTCTGGTCGACACGAATCATTTCACCTTCCGGGGGGACGAGACCTATCACGTCTCGTCGATCATCAACCTTGGCGGGACGACCACCCTGGAAGGAGGCGCCATCATCAAGTACGCGAAATGGAACGGAGGGTGGCCCTACATGCAGATCAACATCACCGGTCCGTTCCAATGTGCCACCTCGGCGTATCGGCCCGCCGTGTTCACCGCCGCGGACGATCAATCCGTCGGACAATGGATCACCAACAGCGCCGCGAATCCCGACCTGGCGGCGTCCTACGCGGTCCACGGACTCCTGTTCATGACCACGGCTGACCAAGTCACGATCGAGCACGTTCGCTTCCGACATGCCAACCACGCCCTGCTTTTCAACGGCCGCCACGGGAACGTTCGTCACGCACAGTTCCAACACTGCGCCTACCCCATTTGGTCCTCGGGCTACAAGAACACCGTTCGTGCCCTCAACATTCTGGCGATCGACATGATGGCCGGCGGGGCCGCGTTCCGCACGGTCAACAACGCCCACATTACCACCGAGCACGCCACGGTCTGCAACTCGGCGAACCTGTACAGCAAGGATGCAAGCGCGGACGCGAGATTGTTCGCACGCAATTCCATCTTCGCCGGAATCGGTTCCTATCTGCCGTACGTGGGTGATAACGACCCCGCCTATGGAAACTTCGAGTCGTCGAGCACCAACGGCCTGTTCCAGACCGTCGGTGCGGGGAACTACTACCTCATCGACCCCAGCCCCCATCGGGATGCCGGGGTCCAGACGATCGAAGGCGCTTTGGCCGTCGATCTGACCGGAATGACCACCTACCCACCCCTCCTGTTGACGAACGACTTCACGGCGGACACCTTGCTGCCAATGCGCTCGATCCGAGACACTTACTCGCCGGATCGGGGCTACCATTACCCCGCCCTGGATTACTGCCTTAGTTCGAGGAACCTGACGAACTGCACCCTGACCCTGTCGAACGGGGTCGCCGTCGGTGTCTACGGGCCTAAAGGTATCGTCCTGCGCCAGAACGCCATACTGACCAGCGAAGGAGCCCCGGGTCTCCTCAACCGGCTGGTCCGATACAACACCGTCCAGGAGCAGCCGACAAACTGGGGTTCGGCGAGCACGAATGCCTTCAGCTTCCTCGAAGTGAACTCGAGTGGTGTCGCGTTGCCGTCCGTCTCGATGCGCTACACCGACGTCAGCCACCTCGCCATCACAACGAACAGCACTTCCGCGCGTCGCTTCCTCTGGGCGGGGAGCGGTTCCAGCACCCAGGTCCGGCCGCTCACCCTCAACCACTGCCAACTGCGTGGGGTGAATCTCGAAGTCGTCTATGCGGGAAGCGAGCCCCATTCCGTCGCCATGACCAACAATGTCTTCGAAGGCACGGTCGCGGCGTTCTCGGAACTCTCCGGGTACGGGAGCTTCACGCTCTCCGCGTTCAACAACCTCTTCTTCCGCGGCAGAATCACCTTCGACAATCAGGACGGAGCGTCTTCCTGGACGATCCGCGACAATCTCTTCGACGCGGACGTCGCCACCGCGAGCGGGTACTACGTGGCGTCCCACAACGGGTTCCGCTCCGGCCTCGGCGCGTTCGGATCGAGTGCGAAGACCGGGCTCGTGACCGACTTCGTAACCGGTCCGCTGGGACGATTCTATTACCCCGCCACCGGGGCAGCCGGCAGCCTGACCAACCTGTTCGACGCGGGCAGCCAGAACGCCAGTGCCGTCGGCATGTTCCATCTCACCTGCCGCGCGGATCAGCGGAAAGAGACCAATTCCGTGGTCGACATCGGATTCCACTATCCGGCCGGTGGTTCCCCCAGCAGTCGGGCTGCCTTCGTCGGCATGGACACCACCACCCAGGGCAACTGGAAGGGGGTCTACGGCGCGGATGGCCATCACATCACCTACGACTCCACCAATCTGCCCCCCTACATCTCTTCGCTCACCAACTGGATCGTCTCGGGAGTAGGGACCTATTGGACGGCCTCGACCTCCGACCCGAGAGCGCTCCTGCGCGCGGGCAGCGGTCGAATAGCTTCGGGACTGTCGTCGCCTTCCACCACGGCCGAGAGCATCACGATCCATAGCTCCAAACCCGTACGTCTCGCGGTCTATTGTCTGGACTGGGATGGCCTGAACCGTTCCCAGACCGTCCAGATCCGGGATTACTTCGGCAGAGATACCTATATCGAGGGCAACGTCCTGGATTCCCGGTCCATCTCCAATTTCACCGGGGGTGTCTGGCTGGTCTGGGACGTGGTCGGCAGCATCGTGTTGCGCATCAACAATGCCTCCGGATCTCCCGGCTGCATCCGGAGCGGCGTGTTCTTCGGCCCGGCACCGAATCCCTCCGCTTTGGACTCGGACGGCGATGGGATCACTGACTTTGAGGAGGACCCGAATGGCAACGGGATCGTCGACGCCGGCGAATCCTCGCCCGGCGATGTCGACACCGACTACGACGGCCGCAGCGACGCCGAGGAACGGGCCGAGGGGACGAGCCCGACGAATCCCCTCAGTCTTAAAGCGACACGCTTGCTGGCACTCGATTTCAACACGACAACAAACGCTTGGCGCAGCAGCAACGGCGCCCTCCCTATCGAGACCAATTCAATTCCACTCGTTATCACCCTGGATCAGTGGAACTACGGCGTCGTGCTCTCGAATGCGAATTCCGTGCTCCGCTATCGCGATGTCGAACCGAACGGAGCCGCCAACATCAACTGTCGCCAGGGCACCATCGAGTTGGGCCTGTCGCCGTTCTGGGCCAGTTCGAGCTCGGTATGCACGAATGGTGACGGGGGCAGCGGACCGGGTGGGCCCGTTCGCTTGCTGTCGATCGGCGACTTTTCGATCGAGATCGGGGCTGCGGGAACGAACGTGTTGCTCCGATCGCCGAACGGATCGGGAGGCGTCATCACCAATGTTCAAGGCCCCTTGAGCCTCTGCACCGGCACGGCTCCCCCGGACTTCCCCGGCGCAATCCGAGTTGTCTACTCGACCAACGCATCGGCGATCTTCTTCAACGGGACTCGGATCGCGGATGGTACGGGGATTCAGGCCTGGCCGAGTCCGGCGGCCCGCGCGAACGGAGTCTTCATCGGTACCAGCACCAACCGCACCGCCCAAATCAACGGGATCGTGGACTGGGTGCAGACGTGGAATTATCCCTTTGGCTTATGTACTAATGCTTAGCAACTCAGCGCCACGGTTACTAACAGCCCTCCAAGGATAACCTTGAACTGGAACGGTCACACCAACTGCATCTACAAGGTGGAAAGGCGACTACACGGTCAGACAAATTGGTCTATCCTGGGTTCCGTGACGGGCACATCTTATCCGGACTCCACGATCACACTTGCCCAGGAGTATGAATACCGGGTTTTGGCGGAGGTTCTCTACGCTTCCGAACTCGCGATTATCCCGGACCCCAGTGTCGTCACTCTCACGACTGGTGTCCTGTTGCCTCCGAATGAAAGCCCTGGGCACCTGATCCTGATTGTCGACAGAACCAAGACCAACGATGTCGCTTATGCCGGTGCGATCACGAACCTGATCCGAGATCTTTGGTCGGAAGGTTGGGTCGTGACTCGGTTCAATGGCCCACGACATGACGACGTGACCTGGGCAAACAATCCATCGCGGATAGCCGAGGTCATGGGTTACATTACGAATTACTACAACTCTTATCCGACCCAGAGCAAAGCGGTGCTTCTTTTTGGCCACTTGCCGATCCCACACTCCGGGATGCTGAATCCGGATGGGCATCCGGCGCGAGATCTGCCGGCGGATTGCCGATACGGCGATATCGATGGCATTTGGACGGATACCTACACATGGCCCTTGCCCAACCAGGACCCGAGAATCGAGCCTGGTCACTCGAACGTGGCGGTTGATGGGAAATACGATCAGACCTTCGTTCCCGCTAATACCGCAGGGCGGGCGGCTCTCGAACTGGCCGTCGGGCGCGTCGACTTCGCAAACATGCCGGCGTTCACGAACGGAGTGCCTCCTCGCGGGGAAGTCGACCTTCTGGTTCAGTATGTTTCTAAGGCAAAGTGGTTTCGACGCCGCTCGGTCACGGCTCCGGACAAGATCGCATTTGGTTCCTATTTGAATTCTGATCCGCTCGGGGAGTTGGTAGACAAATACAGCGGACTGACTGCGAAGTACTCGCGACCTCTGGCAGCGGCTTTCTTCGGGACGGGCTCCGCCGGGCTTGCGAACGAGGACTTCCTGGTGGCAAACAACCCCGCCGTCTGCGGAATTCTCGCAGGCAGGGCCGGTGGAGGAACCATAATACACAATAATCCGCAAGTTAACAAGTTTTACGGAAAGCAGCCGTTCCAGACAACTCAGCTGGTGCCTGCTTCGGGAGAACCACCCGTAGTGTTTTCGACTGTGTTCTGCTTGTGGGCCTGCGATTGGGCCGACGCCGATCACCTATCTCGCGCACTGCTTGCGACACGCACGAACGGATTGGCGTGGTCCTATCTGGGTGACAAGTTCATTAACTGGCGATATCAGATTCTGTCGTTGGGTAAGTCTCTCGGAGATGGATATATAAAGACGCATCGCGACGCCTGGGAGTGGCCGGCATACACCGCCCCTCACGACGCTGCGTCTCAGTTGATTGCACCTGGATCGCCCGGCCAAGGAGCGTTCATCGCCGCATCTCTTCTTGGCGACCCGACGCTACGCATGCTGCCGCCTCCCCCACCGGGCGCTTTGACCGTTTCAACGAATGGTTTCGGGCAGATCTTGCTGTCGTGGGCCCCCAGTCCGGACTCGGGTGCCACCTACTTCGTATATCGCTCATTAGAGGGCATCGGTGGCAACTGGACTCGCCTGACGCCGGGTCCGGTGGTTTCGAACTCATGGTTGGACACCACTCCGCCAATGGGCGAGCGCAAGTATTTGGTCAGGGCGCTATCTGCGAGAACGACGATGTCGGGCTCTTTTACGAACATCAGTGCGGGGAGTTTATGGCCATGAAGACGATGCGATTGCTGGTCAATGTCGGAGGCGCCGCATGCTTATTAGTAGTGCGCGTCAATGGGGCGCCATTCCGCAACCTCGATTTCGAGGAAGCTAACGTGTCGATGATTAGGCCAGGTGACTGGTACCCGGACACGACGGGAAACCTGATTCCAGGATGGACTCTGTCGCTGGGGGGGGACGAGCAAACCTGGATGTTGGCTGGGGGGGCTCACAATCCGGGAAGTCCTTCCGCGTTTCTCTTCGATCGGAGGGCCGGCGCCACCCAAGTCCTTCAGGGAAGGTTCTCCCTTGACCTGGCGTCGGGATACGACCGACCAAGTGAACCAAGACAACACGTCGACTATTCCCTGCGGCAGGTCGGCGATGTGCCAGTCGCGGCGCGGTCGTTGCGCTTTCAGGCCCGTTTTGTGTCAAGTGCTCCCGAAGTCCAGATAAATGGAATGAGTTTGGATCTGGTACGGGAATCCCAGGGAGGGCATTGGTACGCTGCCGATGTGAACGGGTTCTCCGGTCAAACTGTCTCCTTGGAGTTCCGGACTGTGGGGTTGGAGGAACTGGGTTCGATGAGTTTCTTGCTTGATGCGATCGAGTTCTCCCCAAATCCGGTGATACCCGAGCCCTCGGCGATTGGGATAGTTGCTTGCGGCGTGGGGGTCTTACTCCTGTTCCGCCGGAGATAGAACACAACGGACACAGATGATCAGCCGCCACGGTACCGAACGCGCCTGGCCCACCGACGTGACCGCCATGACAGCGACTCCGGATTGGCGAATGATGCGACCGTAAGGGATTGGATCGCTGGCTTCTTCCACCGATGGTTCGGAGCATATCATCGTTTGCTGGGCGGCAAGCCCTGATCCTGGCGCTCAATATCATGTCTATCGCACCACCAATGGCATCGGCTCCAGTTGGACACGGCTTACGACATCCTCCATTTCGGGAACTTCTTGGACGGATACGGCGCCGCCCGTTGGGAATCGGAACTATCTCGTGCGCTCGCTCCTCATGAAGACAACAAAGTCGGGTTCGTTCACGAACATCAGCACCGGAGGACTGTGGCCATGATCCCACACTACGGGACAGCAATTCGAGTCGTGATCCTCTCACTGTTGATTCAGGCACAAGCGCAGTCGGAGCCATTCACAAACCTCGACTTCGAGCTGGGGAGGTTTCGCGGTGATTTCCCGACGACCGATACTGCGGAAGTTTTGATTCCCGGATGGACGTTGATGTTCGATAACCAAGTTGTGAACTTCATGCGTGCCGGGTTGCCAGCGGCAGGCAGTCCGACTGCTTGGCTCGCCGATAGGCGCTTCATCGATGGCAATGTGATTCAGGGACGCTTTAGCTTGGCGTTGGAGCCCGGCTGCAGTAGCCCTAGCGAACCGCACCATTGGGCTCACTACGGGCTTTCCCAGAGTGGCGATGTTCCCGCAGGATCTCAGGCTTTGCGGTTTCAAGGGAAGTGGGGAGTATTCAGCGTCAGAATTGATGGTATCAGCTTGGATCTGGTGGATGAGTCGCCCACGGATCTTTGGTATGCAGCGGATGTGAGGCAGTTCGCGGGCCAGAGGGTTCTGTTGGAGTTCCTAACGACTGAAGGATCGCCCGGGACGGGATCGAGAGCCCACGTCCTCGATACGATCGAGTTCTCACCGAATCCGGTCATACCGGAGCCGTCACCGGTTGCGATCGCGGTTTGCGGGATGGGTGTATTCCTTCTGGTCCATGGCCGGAGAGGAAGGCGGACATGACGGTGTCAACAAACCTCCGCATGCGGCGACGCGTCCGATGGCTGACTTGGATTTTGGTGGCTCTCGCCACGGGCGGTTTCATCCCGACCTTCGCCAACGCGAGGCCGACGGACCGCCCGGCGCCTTCGTCTGATCTCACCGGGACCCCCGTGTCGTGGTGGCGGTCTTCCGAGGACCTGCGGGATCGTCTGTCGCCGCAACCAGAACTCCTTTTCGACCCGCACTCACGTCCGTCCCGACGATCGATCCACGTGGACGACACGGTTTGGTACCAGGGCGTGCTGGGACTGGGGAGTTCGCTGGAGCACAGCACCTGCTACAGTTTGAGTCTGCTGCCGTCCGACCAGCGGGAGCGCGTTCTCGAAAGCCTGGTGCATCCCGAGCGGGGCCATGGCATGAACTTGATGCGAATTTGCATCGGTACTTCCGACTTCGCCCCGGGTCCGTTCTACACCTATGACGATCTGCCGCTCGGACAGCAGGACCCGCGTTTGGAGCGATTCTCCATCGAGCGCCAGGGCTGATTCGTCTGGAATGAGGTGATTGAGGGCTTTGGGCGTGGAGATTGGATTGTATACCTGCAGCCTGGCCACCGAGCACACGAGCGAGGCTGAACTGGCGGAGGTGATCGGGGCCACTGGTCGTCGAGCGAGAACGGCACCCATTACCGTCGCGACGTCGCGTTCCGAGAGGATGACTGCCGGGTACGGCATCGAGGTGCGGCCGAAGTGCTCGCTACCCTGCGCAATCTCGCCAACGGCATCTACGAACTGAGCAAGGATGCCGGACGCACGACCGCGGACACGCTGCCGGCGTGGTGCCGGCAGCAGACCTTCTCGATGGCTTTGAAAGCGCTGCGTCGCTGAGACCTCGCGACCCACTTTGCCGCCATTCGATCCGGATTGGATCCCAGACAGAAGGGCCGACGCAGGCCTGGAAATGGCGGCATCCGGCCCAACCCCGGCAGACAACGCTCGCGGGCGAAATGACGGGCGCCGAAGGAACTCAAGGAACCCTCGACACGCCGGTTTTGCTCCCGGCTGAGATTCGAGCCGCCAACCCCGGCTCCGCCAGCGCTTCCCCAAAACCAGTCGAGTCAGCCCTGCCACGCCCCTTGCCCCGCGCGGAATCGACGCTGGCAATCGTCGTCGATTCGGGCAATTTGTGCCCGTTTATGAATCGTCACCTGCCCTGGATGGTCGCCGGCCTCGCGGTGCTCTGGCTGGCCGCCTCGCTGGTCCCCCCCCGGGACAAGGCATTCCATTCCCGTGAGTTTGGCCGGATCCCCGTCCTGCTCGAGGGCCGGGTGCAACCCCTCGATTCCGTCGCCCGCAACGCCCTCCTCCAACTCCGCGCCAAACAAAGCGTCCGCGTCACCGACCCCGCCACCGGCAAAACCGTCGTCACCCTCTCCGCCCTCGAATGGCTCAAGGAAGCCCTCTTCCAGGCCGAGGTCGCCGACACCCGCCCCGTCTTCCGCATCGACCACCCCGACGTCATCTCCCTCCTGAAAATCCAGCGCGAGGACAAACACTTCTCCTTCGTCGACGTCCAGCCCGGCATCGACGAACTCGAACGCGAGGCCCGCCGCATCAGCGCCCAAAAGCTCAAGCCGGAGCAGCAGACCCCGTTCCAAAAAGCGGTCATGGACGCCTACAACCGCCTCATCCTCTACCAGCGCATCAAGAACAGCCTCAAACAGGAACGCACCACCGACCTCACCCCCCAGATCGCCGCCTACGAACAGGCCATCGGCCCCGGCCGCACCGCCGCCGAAGCCCAAAGCCGCGGCCAACCCTTCGACCAGGCCGCCCTCGACGCCCTCATCGGACACCTCGGCCGCTTCGACATGGTCGCCCGCTACGCCTACCCGCTCCTCGTCCCCGGCGATAACCCCGGCCACGAACGCGACGACTGGTCCAACGTCGGCAGCGCCATGATGGAAGCGGCACGCACCGGCTCCATCCCCGAACCGATCCGGCTCTTCGCCGCCATGAACGACGCGTTCCGCGCGGGAAACACCGACGCCTTCAACCAGACGGTCGCCAAATACCACGCCTGGCTCGCCCACCACAGCTACCAGCCCGAGATCTCCAAGGGCCGCAAGGAGTTCTTCTACAACCACCTCCAGGCCTTCTACAAAGCGATGGTCCTCTACGTCGCCGCCTTCCTCTGCGCCTGCGTCTCCTGGTTCCAACGCAACGAAACCCTCCGCCGCTCCGGCGTCGCCCTCACCGTCGTCGCCCTCCTCCTCCACTCCGCCGGCCTCGTCTATCGCATGGTCCTCGAAGGCCGCCCGCCCGTCACCAACCTCTATTCCTCCGCCGTCTTCATCGGCTGGGGCACCTCCCTGCTCGGCCTCTTCCTCGAACGGATCTACCGCGATGGCATCGGTACCGTCGTCGGCGGCCTCACCGGCTTCGCCACCCTCGTCGTCGCCCATAACCTCGCTCTCGGCGGCGACACGATGATCATGCTCCGCGCCGTGCTCGACACCAACTTCTGGCTCGCCACCCACGTCGTCGTCGTCACCCTCGGCTACTCCGCCACCTTCGTCGCCGGCTTCATCGCCATCCTCTATATCCTCCGCGGCTTCTTCACCTCCTCCCTCTCCCAGGACGCCGCCCGCTCCCTCGCCCGCATGGTCTACGGCGTCACCTGCTTCGCCATGCTCTTCTCCTTCGTCGGCACCGTCCTCGGCGGCATCTGGGCCGACCAGTCCTGGGGCCGGTTCTGGGGCTGGGATCCCAAGGAAAACGGCGCCCTCATGATCGTCATCTGGAACGCCTTCTACCTCCACGCACGCTGGGGCAAAATCCTCTCCGAAAAAGCCCTCATGGCCACCGCGGTCTTCGGCAACGTCATCACCGCGTTCTCCTGGTTCGGCGTCAACATGCTCGGCATCGGCCTCCACGCCTACGGCTTCATGGACGCCGCCTTCCGCTGGCTCATCCTCTTCGACATCACCCAGATGGCCCTCATCGCCGTCGCCCTCCTCCCCCTCCGGTTCTGGCGCAGCTTCAGGAACAGCCCCGGCGGCACAAACCCCACCCCCCACGGCCTCATCCCCAAACCGAAGGCCGCCTGATCCGCCAGCCCACAACCTCCCACCAACCCTCCCCCCCACCGGCACCCTCCCGTGCCGGCGCACACCCCCGTCCCCCATCCCCATGACGGTCCCCGGCTACGCCACCGCCCTCCTCCTCGTCGATCCGCTCGACGAGGATTCCCTCCGGGCCCGCCTCGAAGACGCCCGCCTCCAACTCCCCGGCGGCCGCGCCGACCTCGCCCTCGTCTTCGCCAGCCCCTCCCTCCTCCCCCAAATCCGCGAGATCAACGAACTGATCCAGGTCCACGCCCACGCCGCCCTCCTCGCCGGCTGCGGCGCCCACGGCGTCATCGGCCAATCCCAGGAAATCGAGGAAGGCCCCGCCCTCTCCATCCTCCTCCTCTCCCTCCCCGGCGCCCAACTCTCCCCGGTGCGCTTCACCCCCGACGACCTCGAGGCCGCCCAAAAACCCGCCCACTGGCACCACCTTACCCGGGTCACCCCCGACGCCACCCGCGGTTGGCTCGTCTTCGCCGACCCCCGCGAACTCGACGCCGAACGTTGGCTCGCCCAATGGAACGACGCCTACCCCGGCACCCCCACCGTCGGCGGCCTCGCCGGCAACCCCGCCAACCCCGACGCCCCCTGCCTCTTTCTCAACCAACAGGCTTTCTCCAACGGCGCCATCGCCATCTCCATCTCCGGCAACGTCCGCCTTGAAGCCATCGTCTCCCAAGGCTGCACCCCCATCGGCCGCCCCTGGACCGTCACCGCCGCCGATCGCAACTTCATCCAGCGCATCGGTAACCTCCCAGCCCTCTCCGTCCTCCAGGACACCTTCAACGCCCTCCCCGAAACCGAAAAAGCCCGCGCCAACGGCAACATCTTCGTCGGCCTCGCCGTCGACGAATACCTCGAGGAACATCGCCGCGGCGATTTCCTCGTCCGCAACCTCCTCGGCGCCGACCCCAACCGCGGCGTCGTCGCCGTCGGCGCCCGCGTCCGCGTCGGCCAAACCGTCCAGTTCCAGTTCCGCGACGGCGAAGCCGCCACCCACGACCTCGCCACCCTCCTCCACAAGGCCCGCATCCGCCTCGCCCACCAACCCGTCCTCGCCGCCTGCCTCTGCAGCTGCGCCGGCCGCGGCCAGGGACTCTTCGGCCATCGCCACCACGATACCCGCCTCGTCCACGAACATCTCGGCCGCCAACTCCCCCTCGCCGGCTTCTTCTGCAACGGCGAAATCGGACCCGTCGGCCATCGCAACCACCTCCACGGCTACACCGCCGCCCTCGCCCTCTTCGTCGCTGACCCCCATTCCCTCCCATCCCTGCCGTCCACCCCATCCCCATTCCCATCCCCATCCCCATCCACCGATGCTCATTCCTGAACCCTCCCCGGCCGCCGATCCCCAACCCCAACCCCCTTCCCCTTCCCCCTCCCAGCCCCACGCCGCCACGGAAATCATCCGCGACCTCCGCCTCCATAAACCAGCGTCCTGGTTCGAACGCCTCAACCCCGAAGCCATGTTCGGACGCTCCGCCCCGCTCGAGGTGGAACTGGGCAGCGGCGACGGCTCCTTCCTGGTGAACTGGGCCCAGCACCACCCCGACCGCAACTTCATCGGCGTCGAACGCCTGCTCGGCCGCATCCGCAAACTGGACCGCAAAACCCAACGCCTCGGCCTGAACAACCTCCTCGGCCTCCGTATCGAGGCCTCCTACTGCCTCGAGTTCCTCCTCCCGCCCGCCTCCGTCGACGCCCTCCACGTCTACTTCCCCGATCCCTGGCCCAAACGCCGTCACCACAAGAACCGCCTGGTCAACGACCGGTTCCCCACCATCGCCGCACAGGCCCTCAAACCCGGCGCCATCGCCCACCTCCGCACCGACAACACCGAGTATTTCGCCCAGATCGTCGCCGTCTTCAACGCCTCCCCCCTCTTCCGCCCCGTCGACACCCCCGGGGACCTGGCCTCCTTCACCACCGACTTCGAACGCGACTTCAACGCCGCAGGCATCCCCACCCAATACGCCTCTTACGTCCGAACCTGAACCGCTTCCCGCCTCCAACGCGACGCCCCCTCGCGCGCCGCCATTTCCCAGCACTCAGACGTCGATCACCGGGCCGCCACCATCACCCGGCGGCCCCCGCCGTCCCCCTCCTTCCCCACCCCCTCGCCCCGGACCCCGTCCACCCATCCGCCCGCTCCCAACCCTCACCGAACCGGACTTCAGCCCCAGCCATCCCCCGAGCAGGGATGACACGATGCTGATCACCGCCGCCCCCAGCAGCGCGGCTCCAAACCCGTCCACCCGGAACGAGGTGACCACCCGGCCCACCACCAACAGCAGGACCGCGTTGATCACCCAGAGAAACAACCCCAGCGTCACCAGCACCAGGGGCAGGCTCAGCAGCAGCAAAACCGGCTTCACAAACGCGTTCAACAGCCCCAGCAACACCACCGCCACCACCAGCCCCGCCCAGTTGTCGTACCCGATCCCCGGCACCACATGGCTCGCCACCAGCACGGCCAGCGCATGCACCGCCCACCGGACGAAAAACACCCGGCCACCCTCCCACGAAGCGCCCGCCCCGTTCATGGCCCCACCTCCGCCAGACGCCGCCGGCCTTCCGCCAGATAATCCCGCAACCACGCCTCGTCCGGTGGCATGAGCTGCGCCACATCAATCCGACCTCCCAACTCCAACGCCTCGTCCCAACGCCCGCTCCGCCCCAGATACTCCACCCGCGCCGCCTCCCACGCCGCCCGCTCCTGCGGCGTCAACTGCCCCGGATTCAGCCGCGCCAGCACCGCCCCCGCCTCCGCAGTCCGCGCATTCTGCAACAGCGCCGCCGCGTGGTTGATCAACGCACCCGCGTTCACCGCCCCTCCCGATCCCAACTGCAGACTCAGCGCCAGCGCCTCCGCCGGCGACTCCCGCCTCAGCAGCAACAGACCGAGTCGCACGTTCAACGCCAACACATCGCCCGGCCGAAGCGCCAACAGCCGCTCCGTCGCCACTTCCATCCCCTCCACGTCCCTCCGACCCTGCGCCACCATCAACCTCCGCAGCCAATACTCCGCCACCCCCTTCAACCCCTCCTCGTGCCGCACCAACAGCTTCCACGCCACCTCGCCCTCCCCAAGCTGCGTCAACCCGGTCGCCAGCCGAAGCGCCACCGCCGAATTCTTCACCTCCGCATCCAGCAACCGCCCCAGGTGCCCGCGCGCCGATGCCCGCCGTTCCTGCGACAAATCGGCCACCGCATCCGCATACCACGCCATCGCCGCCATATCGTCCTGACCCGCCGCCAACCCCCGCAACTGCGACGACACCCGCCGCACGTCGTCCCACTGCCGCCGCCCGATCAACAGGTCCAGGTACGTCGCCCACACCTCCTGCACCAGCCCGTACCGCTCCACGTGCGCCACAAACATCGCCACCGCCATGTCCCCAAGCCCCAGATCATTCCACGCCCGCGCCAAATGGATCGCCTCCATCGGCGTCGGCGGCGGCACACCGCGATACCCCCGCGCCGCCTCCCGCGCCTCCTCAACCCGGTCCCGCCTCGCCAACAGGGTCCAAGCCCCCGCCTCGTCAAAAACCGTCGATGACCCCAGCTCCCGCAACACCGCCAATCCCCGCTCATACGACCCCAGATCATCCCGACGCAACGCCGCCCAACACAGCAGCCGCGCCCCCTCGAAACGAGTTCCCGGATCCTCCATCGCCGCCCGAAGCCGGTCCATCGCCTCCACCGCCACCCCCGGCGCCCCCAGCGCGTCCAGAGCCGCCCGATACAACCCAAGCCGGCCATCCCCCACCCGCCCAGACCCCGCCGCCCTCCACGCCGCCTCAAACCCCGCGACATCCCCTCCCAACAGCAGCGCCCGCATCCACACCGACTCCTCCTCAGCCGTGAATTCACCCCGCCAACCCCGAAGCAACTGGACTGCCACCTCCGGCAACCGATGCCGTACCGCCACCTCCGACACCAACACGCAGTCCGCACGGTTCGTCCCCCCGAGCTCCACCAGCAATTCCCCGCTGAACAGCGCCAACCCCAGGTTGCCCGAGTGCACCCACGGCGCATCCCGCAACACCCCCAGCAACCCGCGATGCAACCGCGCATCCGCCAGGTTGTTCGCCATCGCCGTCCGCCATGCCACCAGCGATTCGTTCCATTCCCCTTCCCCCCGCGCCCGCTCCGCCGTCCGCCTCAGATTCCACGCCTGCACGTAATCCAACAGACTCACCCGGACCGTCCGCGAGAAACCGGGCGGCGCCGGATCCCACACCTTCGGAATCATCACCACCACCCCCACCCCGCACACCAACACCCCGATCACCGCCACCAGAAACGACGGCTCATGCACCAACGCCCGCAACAATCCGTTGGTCAGCAACGCCTCCTCCCACCCCCGTCGCACCTCCGCCCACCAACGCCGAATCCCCTTCAGTTCCTCCAAATCGACCTGGTTCGACATCGTCGCCTCCCTTCCCTTTTCCTCACCTACAGCCTCTCACCGACCTCCACCCGGAACCGGAACCGGAACCGGAACCACCCGGCCCCCAGGCTCCGCAACCAGCCACTCCGCGTCCTCCTCCAGCCTCACGCGCACTTCCCCCATCCGCGCCGGCAACAACACGAAATCCCCAGCCCCAAGCCGCACCCCGGCCCCAAGCTCCCCACCTCCCACCATCAGCGCCCCCCGTACCACCCCCATCACCCGACAACGATCCAAAGGCTCCACCCCCTCGGCCCCGGCCAACCCCCGACGTGACTCCACCCGGAACAACGCGTCCTCCACCAATCGCCTCCGCTCCACTCCCACCCCCCATCCCGTCGCCCCCTCCCAGCCAGCCGCCACCAACCCGGGCGCGTGATCCCCGAAATCAATGCTCTCCATCGACTCCTCCACATGCAGCGGCCGCGGCCGCCCATCCAACCCCACCCGGTTCCAGTCATGCACCCGATACGTCGTGTCCGAGTTCTCCTGAATCTCGAACAGCATCAACCCCCCACCCAAGGCATGCACCCGCCCGCTCGGCAAAAACATCGCGTCCCCCACCGAAACCGGAATCCGATGAAAACAGTCCGCCACCGTCCCCTCCGCCAGCTTCCTTCCAAACCCCTCCCGGGTCACCCCCGGCCGCAACCCCACCAGAATCTCCGAGCCAGGCTCGACCGCGGTGAAATACCACATCTCCGTCTTCGGCTCGCCCCCCAATGCCGCCGCCTTCGACGCCGGCGGATGCACCTGCAACGACAACACCTCGCGGGCATCCAGAATCTTCACCAGCAGCGGAAACCGCCCCGACTTCAGCGGCGCCACCCCCATCACCCCCGCCGCATCCGCGTCCAGCAACTGCCGCAGCGTCCTCCCAGCCCAGGGCCCGTTCGCCACCACGCTCACCCCCTCGGGCCGGTCGGTGATCTCCCACGACTCCCCGATCGGCACCTCCCCAGGCAGCCCACGCCCATAAACACCCTCCAACCGCCTGCCTCCCCAGACACGCTCCTTGTAGATCGGTTCAAACCGTATCGGATACGCCGGACCGGTCATGAGGCCGAACCTTCCAACGTTTTTCCCTCCACATCCCCGTCAACCGCAACCGCCGCAGCCGAACCCGCAACTGCTGCCACGGGCACCCCGGCACCACCTCCACCCCCCGGCTCCGAAGCCGGCGCTTCCGCACTCGCCCGACTCCGATACGCCACCGGCCCCAGCACACGATAGCGCTGGTACCGCTGCCGCATCCGCTCCGCCCCGGGCACCTTCATCACCTCCTCCAAATGCCGCAGCAAACTCGCCCGCAACACCGCCGCCGTGGCCGCCGGATCATGATGCGCACCCCCGTCCGGCTCCGGAATCACCTCGTCCACCAGCTTGTACTCCAGCAAATCCCGACCGGTGATCTTCAACGCCGCCGCCGCCTGCCCCGCCGCCTTCTTGTCCTTCCACAGAATCGCCGCACACCCCTCCGGACTGATCACCGAGTAATAGGCGTTCTCCAAAATCAGCACCCGGTCCGCCACCCCGATCCCCAACGCCCCGCCTGACCCGCCCTCCCCCAGCACCGCCGCAATGATCGGGACCTCCATCCGCATCATCTCCCGCAGATTCACCGCGATCGCCTCCGCAATGTGCCGCTCCTCCGCCCCAACCCCGGGATACGCCCCCATCGTGTCGATCAACGAAATGATCGGGAGCCCGAAGCGGTCCGCCAATCGCATCAACCGCAACGCCTTGCGATACCCCTCCGGGTTCGCCGACCCGAAGTTCCGCACGATGTTCTCCTTCGTGTCCCGCCCCTTCTGCGTCCCCAACAGCAGCACCGGATGCTCCCCCAGATACGCAAAACCGCCCACCATCGCATGGTCGTCCGCATACAGCCGGTCCCCGTGCAGCTCGGAAAACTCGGTGAACGCCAACCGCGCGTAATCCAGGAAGTACGGCCGCAACGGATGCCGCGCCAATTGCACGCGCTGCCACGGCGTGAGCTTGGCGTATATCTGGCGCCGGGTCTCCGCCAACTTCGCCTCAATCACCCGGATCTCGTCCTCCAGCTGCAACCCCAACGGATTCGACTGCTGCGCCCGCCGCAACTCGTCCAGCTTGTGCTGAAGGTCGATGAGCGGCTTCTCGAAATCGAGATGATGCTTCATCGCGTTTCGCAGGATAGGCGCGATCCACCCCAAGCGGCAACGCCCGTTTTCTCACCGCCTTGCTCTCCCCGATATCCGCCTTGCCGGAATCCCCCGCCTGCCCAAACCTCCTCCCCCCTGATTTCGGTCATGAACTATCCGATCGCCCGCCGAGCCGCCGCCCTCTCCCCATCCCTCACCCTCGCCATCGATGCCAAAGCCAAAGCCATGAAGGCCGCCGGCGAGGACGTCGTCGGCTTCGGCGCCGGTGAACCCGACTTCGACACCCCAGCCCACATCAAACAGGCCGCCATCGACGCCCTCAACGCCGGCTTCACCAAATACACCCCGTCCAGCGGCATCCCCGAACTCCGCGAAGCCATCGCCGAAAAATTCCAGCGCGAAAACAACCTCTCCTACAAACCCAGCCAGATCATCGTCTCCTCCGGCGGCAAACACTCCTGCTACAACGTCATCCTCGCCACCTGCCAGGAAGGCGACGAAGTCCTCATCCCCGCCCCCTACTGGCTCAGCTACCCCGAAATGGTCAAATTGGCCGGCGCCTCCCCGGTCATCCTCCCCACCTCCGACCAAACCGAGTTCAAGGTCACCCCCGACCAACTCCGCGCCGCCATCACCCCGCGCACCCGCCTCTTCATCCTCAATTCCCCCTCCAACCCCACCGGCACCGTCTACTCCCCCCAGGAAATCAAAGCCCTCGGCGATGTCTGCGTTGAAAAGGGCATCCTCATCATGAGCGATGAAATCTACGAACATCTGCTCTACGACGGAGCCACCCACCAGTCCGTCGCCTCCATCAGCCCCAACCACCAGGCCCACACCATCATCGTCCACGGCTTCGCCAAAGCCTGGTCCATGACCGGCTGGCGCCTCGGCTTCCTCGCCGCCCCGGAACCCATCGCCAAAGCCATCGACGCCATCCAAAGCCACTCCACCTCCAACCCCACCAGCTTCGCCCAAAAAGGTGCCGTCGCCGCCCTCAAAGGCCCCCAGGACCACCTCCCCGCCTGGCTCGCCGAATACGCCAAACGCCGGACCTACGCCTGGACAAAACTCAACGCCATCCCCGGCCTCTCCTGCGTCAATAGCAAGGGCGCCTTCTACCTCTTCCCCAATATCCGCGCCACCGGCCTCAAAAGCGCCGAGTTCTGCGCCCGACTGCTCGAAGCCGAAAAAGTCGCCGCCGTCCCAGGCATCGCCTTCGGCGCCGACGATTACCTCCGCATCAGCTACGCCACCAGCCTCGCCAATATCGAGAAGGGCCTCGATCGCCTCGAACGCTTCGTGAAATCCTTGCAGCCCAACCGCTAGCAGCCCCCGCCTCCCACCCGGCCCCGCCCCCTCCAGACCCGCCCATCAGGGCCCCACCGGGTTACCACCAGCCCAAGCCCACCCCCCCACACCCCGGCCGGGAGTCATCCTCCCGTGCCGGTAACCCGCCACACCCCCACGCCGCACCGACCGCAACCGTGACCCATGACCTCCCACGCCCTGCGGCGTGAACCCTTTGAAACCAAAGGGAACCAGGGAAACGCCAAGGAAAACGGGCACGGGAAGGGGGAATCGGGAAGCAGACGACGGATCGCAGCGAAGCGGAAACGCGCCCGGAAACCCCGGACCGCGTCTCGATAAAAAAACCGGGCCCCGCAGTCTGAGGGAGACCACCGGGGCCCGGGGAATGTCGAATACAAGGTGCATGCGGGCTTAGGGGATGCCGGAGTTCGTGTGCACCGCACAATCTCCGGAGAATGGCTCAGTCTAAGTTCAGATTTGTTTGCCCGCGCTGTCCAAAGAACATTCCGTCAACGCCCGTGAGAATACGCCCTCCCCGCCGTCCGTCAACAGGGCTTTTTCAGGGACGTTGCAGTATTTAGCCCGCCTCATGAACCCCATCAGAACCGGAATCTCCACCTCCACACGCCCCGAACCCACACCCGCCACCCGTCCATCCCGCCAGCGATCTTGACGACCGTCCCCCCATGCCGTGTTCTGTCGTTATGCGCTCCCCGTGCCGACCTGTCCGCTGGTCGATCCTCCTCGCCGCCCTGCTCGGCGCCGCCACCACCTCCCTCCAGGCAACCGCCAGTGTCCGGTTGCCCGCCATCTTCTCCGATAACGCCGTGCTCCAGCAGGGACGCGAGATCCCCATCTGGGGTTGGTGCGAAGGCGACCAGACCGTCACGGTCGAGTTCCGCGGCAAAGCCTACCAAACCGAATCCCAAAACGGACGCTGGCTGATCAAGATGCCCCGCCAACGCCCAGGTCCCCCCGAAGCACTCGTGGTCCGAGGCAGCGGCGGCGGCGAACCGCTCTCCCGCACCAACATCCTCGTCGGCGAAGTCTGGGTCTGCAGCGGCCAGTCCAACATGGAATGGCCCATGTCCCGCACCGAAAATCCCCAACCCGCCATCGAGGCCTCCGCCAACAAGCAGCTCCGCTTGTTCACCGTCGCCAAAGCCCAGTCCGATACCCCCTCCGACGACGTCCAGGGCCGTTGGGAACTCTGCCAGCCGTCCACCGTCGAACGCTTCTCCGCGGTCGCCTATTACTTCGGCGTCGACCTCCAGCGCGCCCGCAACGTCCCCGTCGGCCTCATCCACACCTCCTGGGGCGGTTCACCCGCCGAAGTCTGGATCCGTGAGGAGGTCCTCGCCGCCGATCCCGACTTCAAACGCAACATCCTCGATCCCTACCCCGAAAAGAAACGCCGCTTCGACGAAGCCGTGGCCGCGTGGGAAACGGAAGCCGCCGAACTCCGGGCCCAGGGCCGCCAACCCACCCGCGGCCGGCCCTGGGGCGATTGGGCCCCCTCCCGCCTCTACAACGCCATGATCTACCCCCTCATCCCCTACGCGATCGCCGGCGCCATCTGGTATCAGGGCGAATCCAACGCCCCGCGCGCCCACGAATACGGCCGCCTCTTCCCCACCCTCATCCAGAACTGGCGCTCCGATTGGGGCCAGGGACCCTTCCCCTTCCTCGCCGTCCAACTCGCCCCCTGGGACAAGAATCGAAACCGGTCCCTCGAGGAAATCACCGCCAAACCCGGCGAAAGCGACTGGGCCGAACTGCGCGAAGCCCAACTCCTCACCACCCGCGTCCTCCCCAAGGTCGGCATGGCCGTCATCACCGACCTCGGCGACAAGGACGACATCCACCCGACCCGCAAACGCCAGGTCGGCGTCCGCCTCGCCCTCGCCGCCAGGGCCATCGCCTACGGCGAACGCCTCACCCACTCCGGTCCCGCCTTCCGCAGAGCCCGCTTCTCCAAAGGCAAGGCCACCCTCTACTTCGACCACGTCGGCCAGGGCCTCCAGGTCCGCGGCAAATCCCTCACCGGCTTCCAAATCTGCGGCACCAACCGCGAATGGGTCTGGGCCGATGCCCGCATCGACGGCCGACGCGTCGTCGTCTCCAACCCCCAGGTCCCCGAACCCGTCGCCGTCCGCTACGGCTGGTCCGACTTCCCCGTCGTCAACCTCTACAACGTCGACGGCCTCCCCGCCTCACCCTTCCGCACCGACAACTTCCCCATGGTGACGGCTCCCGCGAACTGATCCGTCCCCAACCCCCCGAAACAAACCCAACCCCCGCCCATCACCCCATGGCCCGCCCCATCCCGCGCCGGGAAGCCCTGAGGCTCGCCGCCTCCGCCACCGCTGCAACCGTCGCCGCCGCCACCCTCGTCCCCCGGCACGCCGCCGCCGCCGACCGCGACCACGCCCCAGCCGAACTCCAACGCCGGTTCATCTACGAACAGGCGCCCTTCCCCGAATGCCACGCCTCCACCATCGTCGAAACCCGCCAGGGCCTGCTCGCCTCCTGGTTCGGCGGCACCGCCGAAGGCCGCGATGATGTGGACATCTACACGGCCCGCTTCCAGGACGGCACCTGGTCCGCCCCCGAACGCGTCGCCGATGGACGCCAGGACGACGGCTCCACCCGGCACCCATGCTGGAACCCCGTCCTCTTCCAACCCCGTCAGGGACCCCTGCTCCTCTTCTACAAGGTCGGACCCCGTCCCCATAACTGGTGGGGCATGCTCAAGACCTCCGACGACGACGGCCGCACCTGGTCCGCCGCCCGCCGCCTCCCCGACGGCATCATGGGACCGGTCCGCGCCAAACCGATCGAACTGGAGGACGGAACCCTGCTCTGCGGCTCCAGCACCGAACACGCTGGCTGGCAGGTCCAGATGGAAACCACCCGGAACCCCCTCGGGGACTGGTCCCGCTCCCAGCCGCTCAACCGCCCCGAGGAATGGGGCGCCATCCAACCCACCGTCCTCCCCCACGGCAACGGCAGGATCCAGATCCTCTGCCGCTCACGACAGCGCGTCATCCTCGAGGCCTGGTCGACCGACAACGGCCGGTCCTGGAGCCCTCTCACCGCCACCCCCCTCCCCAACCCAAGCTCCGGTATCGACGCCGTCCGCCTCAAGGACGGTCGTTTCGCGCTCATCTACAACCACCTCCCCCAGGGGCGCGACCTGCTCAACCTCGCCATCTCCGACGACGGCCTCCATTGGTCCGCGGCCCTCGTGCTCGAACAGGAACCCGGCGAATTCTCCTACCCCGCCATCATCCAGACCCGGGACGGTCACCTGCACATGACCTACACCTGGAAACGCCGCCGCGTCCGACACGTGGTCGTCGACCCGTCCCGCCTCCCCTCACGCCCCATCACCAAAGGACGCTGGCCGTCCTGATCCCACGGGTTCCGTCCGTTCCCAGCGCCAGACCAGCCTCCGCACGGTCGTGTCCCGAACCCGCGCGCATTCCCCGATCCGCAACCCTTCCACCCAGAAGACCTCGCCACCCGCCGTCGCCGCCAACACACGGCCCCTCCGCTCCCTGGGCGGCACCCGCGCGGCGGTGAACAGATCCTGAAGCCTCGCCGCCGCACCAAGCCCGATCGGCGCAAACCGATCCCCCGGCCGCCAGTGCCTCAGGCACACCCGCCCCCCCACGGCGTCCGCATCCATCCATTCCTCCCCCGGACGCCTCGCGTCGCCGTCCGTCCCCGTCCGTGTGACATCCCCCCCGCCCCGCCGCCAAGCCCACCTCAGAACCCCACCACCGAAGGCCGCTTCCCCACCCTCCGCCGTTCCCCCGAGATCGATCTCCACCTGATCCACCCGGAAACACCCCGCTTCCCCGCCAACAACCTTCTCCAACAGGCCGTCCTCCCGGCGTGCCCAACGGCAACCCGGTTCCGTCTCAACCGGCACGCCCGCCCGCAGCCGCAACGCCTCGATCCGTTCAAATCCCCAGCTCTGACCGAGCCGCTCCATCTGCACCCGCAACACCTCACGCTGAAGCGCCGCCGGCAAATCGCCGAACCCGCGGCCCTCTCGCGCGTTCCGTTCCCGTTCCATCAGCCATTCCTCCGCCAACCGCTCCACCCAGTCCGCCTGATCCCTCAGGATCGCCTGTTCCCTCAGCAGAACCCGCTCCAGCGCCGGCTGAAATCCCGCCCGCAGCAAGGGCATCAGCTCGTGCCGTACCCGGTTCCGGCGATGCGCCCGGTCCGCATTCGATGAATCGGTTCGATACGTCAACCCCCACGCCTCCGCCAGCGCCGCCACTTCGCCGGACTCCAGGTCCAAAAGCGGCCGCACCAGCACCAACCCTTCGTCCGCCGGCGACCGCCCGACCCGCCGCATTCCCCCCAGCCCCGCGGCACCCGCTCCCCTCAACAGCCGCATCAGGAAAAGCTCCGCCTGATCCCCGCCGTGATGCCCCAGCGCAACCCATTTGCAGCCCGCACCCCGGGCCGCCCGCGCAAGAAACGCATGGCGCAACCGCCGCCCCGCCACCTCCACGCTCTCCCCCCGCAACCGCTCCCCTCCCACATCCGCACGCCCGGTCACACACTCGAGTCCGCGTTCCGCCGCCGCCGCCGCCACAAACGCCGCATCCGCGTCCGCCTCCCCGCCCCGCAGCCCATGGTGGAAATGCCCCACCACCAACCGCCACCCCTGCCGCCGACGCCACAGATCCAACGCATGCAGCAACACCATCGAATCACGCCCGCCCGACACCCCCACCAGCCCGGCGCTCCCCGGTGGAAAACCCTCCCCCGTCCGCAACACCGCCTCCAACTTTTCGCACACCACGCTCATGCTCGGGACGTCGCCCCGCACCTTCCGACGCCCCGTCCCCCTTCCGCAACCGCCGTCTTCCACCCCGGCTTCCACCCGCATCCTCCGCCCCACACCCAGCTCAGGCTCGCCTCCACTCCCACGGCGCACGCACCGGTCGGAACCCCAGTCGCCCGTTCGCTTCGTCATCCCCCGCGAATGCTTCCTTACCCGGATCCCACCTCAGCCGCCGCCCCAGACGAATCGCCAGCTCCGACAAATGACACAACAGGTCCGCCCGCACCGCCTCCTCAATGCCACACACCGTCGGACCCCGCGAACGCATCGCCGCAACCAGGTCGCCCGCATGATGCTCACTCCGCACCACGCCCGAAACCTCCCGCCCACCCCGCTCCTCCGCCAACCCCGCCGGCGAGGTCCGCACCGCCCCCCGATGCACGCAAATCCACCCGTCCTCACCCTCGAACGCCGTCCCGTGCCCCTCAATCCCACCGTACCGTTCCCGCCAGTCCCGGAGGTCGTTCAGCTCATTCGCCCCATCCCAGCCGTTCGGCGTCCCCTTGAACCGCATCGTTACTCCTCCCGCCAACCCAAACTCCACGTCCCAGGCGATCGCCGTGTCGCACGCGCCCGACTCAGGGAACAACCCCCGCCCCTCCACCGTCATCGGCCCGTCCATCATCCCCGGATAACCCCACAGCGCGATGTCCAGCGGATGCACCCCCCACCCCGCAATGAACCCCAGCGCATGAACACTGCGATACCACCAGGTCTTCCAGGCCCCGGTCGCCTCGTCGTCCGCCAGCAAACCCTCCGTGCACGACACCGCCGGCGCCGGACCCAGCCACCGCTCAAAATCCCATCCCTCCGGCACCGCCACCCTCCGCATGGATCCCCCCGGCCGACTGGCCGGACTCCACACATGAATCCGACGCAGCTTCCCGATCCTCCCGCTTCTCACCCACTCCACTGCCCGCCGAAACTCCCCGCTCGACCGTTGCTGGGTGCCGAACTGAAAAACCCGCCCCGCCGACCTTACCGCCTCCCGCAGCGCCTGATCCTCGGCAACCGCCAATCCCATCGGCTTCTCGAGGTAGATGTCCTTCCCCGCCCGTGCCGCCGCCACCGCCATCGGCACATGCCAGTGGTCCGGCGTCGCAATCAACACCCCGTCCACGTCCGCCCGCCCCAGCAGTTCCCGGTAATCCTCGTAAACCCCGCATCCACCACCGCCACCGGCACCCCCGCTTCCATACTTCCCCTCGACCTGCCGCCGCGCTTCCTCCCGATGCCGCGCCGACACATCGCACACCGCCACCACCCGCACCCCCTTCAACCCCAGAAAACCCGACATCACCCCGCGCCCCTGCGGTCCCATCCCGATGCAGCCGATGTTCACCCGCCCGTTCGGCCCGGGCCCCGCCCCACGCCCCAGCACCGCCGGCGACACCACCAGCGGAAAGGCCGATGCCGCCAGCGCGGCGCGAAGATTCGTGGCCAGAAAGCGACGGCGGGTCAGGGTGGTTCTCATGGCGTTTCACGCCAACCCTCCCTCCGACGCCGCATCCCCGCACCGGTTCTGGGACGAACCGGCGTCCACCCCAATCCGCCCGCTCAGCGTGCCTTCGGCAACTGAGGCAGACTCGCCGCCGCAACCGCCTGCCCGTGCCGCTTCGAGGTCTCGTCCGGCGTGTGAAACTCAATCCGGGATGCCAGTTCCGGAAACTCCGCCTCCAGCACCGCGCGCGCGCCCTCCAGAATCACGGTCCCACCATCGCCCGTCATCACCCGACCCAGCACCAGAACGTGGTCGCAGTCGTAGAAGCTCGCGAAATGGGCGAGGCCATAGCCGAAGTAGGTGCCAATGGTCTCGTAGATCCGCCGCGCGCGCTCGTCACCCTCCGCCATCCGCTTCTGCACCAGCTTCAGTTTCTCCGGCAGCCCCAGCCCCGGATCCGCCTCGATCCCCGACGCCGGCAACAGACGCCCCACCGCCTGCTGCGAGAAATACTGCGAGCCCACCCCGCGATCCGTGCTCCACTCGTCGCGCGGACCCTCCGGGCGGAAGTCCAAGGGCACGAAGGCGAGTTCGTTCAACCACGAGGTGATGTTCCCGTCGCGGGTGACAAACCCCGCCGCCGTGCTGGTCCCCATCGCGATGCCCAACACCGCGTTCCGCCCCAACGCCATCGAACCCGCCAGCGCCGTCACTTCACCGTCGTTCGCCACCTCGAACGGCACCCCGCCCCAGGCCTTCCTCAGATCCGAGAAGATCGGCTTGATCCGGCTCTGGAACAGATCGGGCGGAACCGCCCGGAACAACGAGGCCACCCGCGGCTCGTTGTTCACATAAACCCCCGCCGCACTCCCCCCGATCGCATCCACCCGCGGCAGATGTGCCGCCGCCTTCCGCAACGAATCCATGATCCCGTCATAATGGTACTGGGGATCCGCCTGCCGGATCGGATCCCACACCGTCTCTTCCGTGAACACCGGTTCCCCGTCCTTCACCGCCGACACCTTCCGGTCGCTCCCCCCCAGGTCGAACCCGATCCGACACCCCTCCCAGTGCCGCCCCAACGCCTGGGTCGTCGCCCGTTCTTCAGGAAGACGCTCCACCGCAACCACCTCGAAACGACGCTCGTAGATCCGCTCCCCCATCATCATCGCGTCAAAACGCCCCGTCTCCGCCGCGGCGTAATGCTCCCGCAACCCAAGCGCCAGGTCCGCCGCCCCGGCCACATGAACCCTCCAACCCCCGCGCGACCACAACAGGAACTTCACGAGCCGCTCCAGAAAATAGGCGTTCGCCGCCGCCGCCGGATGCCCGACAGGCAGAAAATCCCGCCGGAAACCAAACGTCGACCCATCCGCCTGCTCCACCGCCACCCCGACCTCCAGCGGCTTCCCCCCCGCCCTCGCCGCCGCCTCCATCGCACGCACCGCCAGCACCGCCGGCCGAAACCCAGGATCCAGCACCGGTTTGATCTTCGGCTCCGGCAACAACACATCAGCCACTTGCATGCCCCCATGGTGCGCCCACCCCCTCCCCCCGTCGAGCGTCCCGCCGCCATCCACAGGAAGCCTGTCCCCCTATCGGGCCCCCAGCTCCCAGGGCGGCACCGGTACTCGAGGACCGACCGCCAGGTTCAGTCAGGCAGACTGCCGAACGCGGGTCCCCGCCGGGACGATAAGGAGCCTGTCCCCCTATCAGCCCCGCAGCACCAGGCCCGATCCCAGATCACAACCCAATCGATTGCTCCTCAGTGTCTTAGAAAAATCGGGCCCCAGCCCGATTCTCACCCTTCCCGCCATCGCCGTGATGCCGGTACCCTGCGCCGCACCCCGAACGTCCATCCCCGCCAGCCCCACTCCTGCCGCCACCCCCAAACCCCCAAGCCCCGCCCGTCCATGACACCCCCCCGTCGCGCCCCCTGGCTCCCCGCCCTCGTCTCGCTGCTCCACACCTGGATCCTCCTCGCAGCCACCAACCCCGCATCCGCCGAGCCGGTCACCCTCCTCACCCGCTCCCGGGTCCCCGACCCATCCCAACCGGATGGCGTCCAAATCGTCCAGACCACCACGAAATGGGACGCCTCCAGGACCGCGGTGGTCGTCTGTGACATGTGGGACAAGCACCACTGCCCCGATGCCACCGAGCGCGTCGCCGAAATGGCGCCCCGCATGAACCAGGTCCTCCATGCGGCACGATCCCTCGGCATGCTGGTGATCCATTGCCCCAGCGACACCATGGGGTTCTACGCGGATCACCCCGGGCGCAAGCTCGCCCAGGCCGCCCCGAAGATCGAGACCGCCATCCCGCTGCGGGGATGGTGCGCCGTCGACCCCGCCAAGGAACCACCCCTGCCGATCGATGATTCCGACGGCGGCTGTGACGGCTGCCCCGATTGCCCGAGCTACCGCGCCTGGACCCGCCAGCACCCGGCCCTCGAAATCCAGCCGGGCGACGCCATCACCGATTCCGCCGAGGCGTTCTACCTGATGCGCCAACGCGGCATCACCAACGTCATCGTCATGGGCGTCCACATCAACATGTGCGTCCTCGGCCGCCCCTTCGCCATCCGCCAACTGGTCGCCCAGGGCCAGAACGTCCTCCTCATGCGCGACATGACCGACTCGATGTACAACCACCGCAAACACCCGTACGTCTCCCACTTCCGCGGCACGGAACTGGTGGTGGAACACATCGAGCGCCACTGGTGCCCCAGCATCACCAGCGCCGACTTCCTCGGCGGCGAACCGTTCCGGTTCCGCGACGACCAACCACGCCGCATCGCCGTGGTCATCGGGGAAAACGAGTACCGCACCCACGAAACCCTCCCCGAATTCGCCCGCACCGAACTCGCCTGGCGCGGCTTCCAGGTTTCCTACGTCCAGTCCTCACCCCGCGACGGCGACCCCCACTTCGACAACATCGATGCCCTGCGCGAAGCCGATCTGGTCGTCCTGAGCGTGCGCCGTCGCACGCCTCCCAAACCCATGATCGACCTTCTGAAGGCCCACGTCGCCGCCGGAAAACCCGTCGTCGGCATCCGCACCGCCAGCCACGCCTTCGACGCCAGACCCCCCGGCCCCGACCACGCCGCCTGGCCAAACCTCGATGTCGAGGTCTTCGGCGGAAAATACGGAGGCCACTACGGCAACAAACCCCCGTCCGGCCCCCACACCCTCGCCTCCCGCGTCCAGGCCAACGCCTCCCACCCCGTCCTCACCGGCATCCCCGATGGCGAGTTCCGGGTCACCTCACACCTCTACAAATACCCATCCCTCTCCGATTCATCCCTGCCTCTCCTCCTCGGCCGCATCGAGGACAGCGACACCACCGAACCCCTGGCCTGGACCCACTCCACCGCCAATCGACGCGCCTTCTACACCTCCCTCGGCAATCCCGAGGACTTCCGTTCCCCCATGTTCCGACGCCTGCTCCTCAATGGAATCCTCTGGTGCCTCCACCAACCCCCGCCCCCCGCCAACGCCGAACCCAAAATCCAAGCCGACATCCCACGACGCACCCCACCCACCCCCACCCCCGCCCCCGCCCCATCTTCCGCGGCCACAACCCCCACCCTGCCCCCGCTCGACCTCCCCCAGGAAGCCAACGCCCCGGCCCTCCCTCCCCTCCAGGCCGCCACCCGGTTCCACGTCGCCGACGACCTCCAATGGGACCTCGTGCTCGCCGAACCCGACATCACCCAACCGGTGTTCCTCAACTTCGACGAACGCGGCCGAATCTGGGTCGTCGAATACCGCCAATACCCAGCCCCCGCCGGCCTCCGCCTCGTCAGCCGCGACAGCGTCTGGCGCGCCGTCTACGACCGCGTCCCCCTCCCACCCCCCAACCACGTCAAAGGCGCCGACCGCATCTCCATCCACGAGGACACCAACGGCGACGGCACCTTCGACCATCACAGGGTGTTCGTCGACGGCCTCAACATCGCCACCGCCGTCGAACGCGGACGAGGCGGCGTCTGGGTCATGAACCCTCCCTACCTGCTCTTCTACCCCGACGCCGACAACAACGACCTCCCCGACGGCCCGCCCGAGGTGCGCCTGTCCGGGTTCGGACTCGAGGACACCCACAGCGTCGCCAACTCCATCCGCTGGGGCCCCGACGGCTGGCTGTACGGCGCCCAGGGAAGCACCGTCACCGCCAACATCCTCGTCCATGGCACCGACGGCCGCCCCATCGACGCCAAACCCGTCTATTCGCAGGGACAGAACATCTGGCGCTACCACCCCGAGCGCCGGATCTACGAGGTCTTCTCCGAGGGCGGCGGCAACGCCTTCGGCTGCGAAATCGACGACCAGGGCCGCATCTTCTCCGGCCACAACGGAGGCGACACCCGCGGCTTCCATTACATGCAGGGCGCCTACCTCCAGAAGGGCTTCGAAAAGCACGGCCCCCTCTCCAATCCCTACGCCTTCGGCTTCTTCCCCCCCATGCCGCACCCCGGCGTCCCCCGCTTCACCCACACCTTCGTCATCTACACCCACGGCGCCCTCCCGCCCCGCTACCACGGCCGGCTCTTCGGCGTCGAACCCATCCAGAGCCGCATCGTCGAAAGCGAAATCACCCCCGACTTCTCCACCTTCCGCACCCGCGACCTCTCCCGCCCCGTGGTCAGCGACGACCGCTGGTTCCGGCCCGTCGACATCAAGGTCGGCCCCGACGGCGCCATCTATGTCTGCGACTGGTACGACGAGCAGGTGAACCACTACCGCAACCACGAAGGCCGCATCGACACCTCCAACGGCCGCGTCTATCGCCTCCGCGCCAAAACCTCGCCACCCGCTCCCGCCCCCGATCTCTCCCGCCTCCCGACCGCGCGCCTGCTCGAGTTCCTCGATCATCCCAACCGCACCATCCGCCAGACCACCCTGCGCCTGCTCGCCGACCGCCGCGACCCGTCCGCCATCACCACCCTCGCCGCCCAGCTCCCCTCCGCCACCGGTACCCGCGCCCTCGAACGCTTCTGGGCCCTCCACGCCTCCGGCGGCTGGAACAACGCCGCCGCCATCGCCGCACTCGCCCACCCCGAACCCCAGGTCCGCACCTGGACCGTCCGCCTGCTCGGTGACAACCGCCAACTCACCCCGGCCACCGCCGCCCGCCTCGCCCAACTCGCCGCCTCCGAACCCCACCCCGAAGTCCGCGCCCAACTCGCCGCCTCCGCCAAACGCCTTCCTCCCGAGGACGGCCTCCGCATCGTCGACCTGCTCGCCCGCCGCTCCGACGACCTCCACGACCCGCGCATCCCCCTCCTCATCTGGTGGGCCATCGAAACCCACTGCGACAACCACCGCGACAAGGTCCTCGGCCTCCTCGAGGAACCTTCCTTCTGGCAGTCCCCCCTCGTCGAAACCCACCTGCTCGACCGCCTCATGCGCCGCTTCGCCCAGGCCGGCACCCGGCGCGACCTCGAAACCTGCGCCCGCATCTTCGACCTCTCCCCCTCCCAGGCCCACAGCCGCCGCCTCATGGCCGGCTTCGAAACCGCCTTCCGCGGCCGCTCCCTCTCCGGCTTCCCCGATTCCCTCCTCCGCGCCCTGGCCCGCCATGGCGTCGGCTCCAGCGCCTTCGCCGTCCGCCAACGCAACCCCCAGGCCATCCGCCACGCCCTCCTCACCATCGCCGACGACACCGCCCCGCGCTCCGAACGCCTCGAAATCCTCGGCGTGCTCGCCGAAACCCGCATCCCCGACGCGCTACCCGCCCTCACCCGCACCTACCGCGGCGCCCTCAAGGACGACACCCTGCGCACCGCCACCCTCGCCGCCCTCCAACAACACGACGACCCCGCCGTCGCCGACATCGTCCTCACCGTCTACCCGGCCCTCGGCCCCTCAGCCCTCCCCGCCGCCCAAACCCTCCTCGCCAGCCGCCCCGCCTGGGCCCGCACCTGGCTGGAAACCCTGCGCCCCGCCCCGAACCCACGCGCCCACCCAGGCATCACCCCCGCCTCCGTTCCCCCCAGCATCATCCGCAAACTGAAACAACACCGCGACCCCGAGGTCCTCCGCCTCGCCGACCTCCTCTGGCCCACCACCGGAACCCCAACCCCCGAGGACCTCGAACGCCGCATCCGCGATCTGGACACCGTCGTCCGCGCCGGCACCGGCGACCCCTACGCCGGCCGCACCCTCTTCCAGAACGCCTGCGGCTCCTGCCACAAACTCTTCGGCCAGGGCGCCCAGGTCGGCCCGGACCTCACCACCCACGACCGCACCGACCTCGCGAACATGCTGCTCGCCATCGTCCACCCCAACGCCGAAATCCGCGAAGGCTACGAGAACTGGTCGATCGAAACCCGCGACGGCCGATCCCTCTCCGGCTTCCTCGTGGAACAGGACGAACGCATCATCGTCCTCCGCGGCCTGGACAACCAGAACACCACACTCGCCCGCTCCGACCTCGCCGAACTGCGCCCGGCCTCCATCTCCCTCATGCCCGAGGGCCTGCTCGACGCCATGGACGAACAACAGGTCCGCGACCTGTTCGCCTACCTCCGCAGCACCCAACCCCTGGTCGGCGAACCACCCCGCAACCCCGCCCGCCCCTGAACGGCCCCCCGGCCCGTCCGCATGCCTCACCGGATCTTCTGATCCGGCAGCTCCGTCCCAATACCCCCGTCCACCGGCATCCGATCCTTCTCCGGCGTGAGGCCCTCCGCCGCAAGCAGCGCCGCGAGCTGGCCCTCCAACCGCCGCCGCACCTCCGCGTGCGCCGCCGATTCCGCCAGGTTGCGCACCTCCTCCGGATCCTCCGCGAGATGATACAGCTCCGCCCGATGCCGGTCCGGTGATCCGTCTCCGTGCGGGTACCGGATGAATTTCCAGTCGTCCGTCCGGATGCCCCGCACGTTCGGCGTGTAGGGGAACTGCTTCTCGTAGTTGTACTCGTAGAACCAGGCGGTCCGCCACGTGGGATCCCCCTCCCGCACCAGCCGCGCCCAGGAACGTCCCTGGATCCCCGCCATCGGCGGCGCCCCGCACAGCTCGAGAAGACTCGGCGCAATGTCGAGGGTCAGCACCTGCGGCCCCACCACCTTCCCCCTCGGCAGCCCCGGCCCCCTCGCCACGATCGGAATCCGGATGCTCCCCTCGTGCATCGTCCGCTTGTCCACCATCCCGTGCTCCCCCTCCAGCAAACCGTTGTCCCCCATGAACACGATCAGCGTGTTCTCATACTGCCCCGTCCGCCGCAGGTGCTCCACGATCCGCCCCACGCTGTCGTCCACGCTCAACACGGTCCCCCAGTACGCCCGCACCATGTTCTCGAAATCCACCACCGCCTCGGGCCGGGTGTCCGGAAACGTCTTCCGCCAGTCGAACAGCGGCCCGTAGATCCCATGCCAGGTGGTCAACCGCTGCCGCACCCAGTCGGGCTTCCCCTCCAGCGCAAACGCACTCGCCGGATACGGGATCCGCACACGCTCAAAACTCCGAGCGTACTTCTCCTCGGGGAAATAGAACGAGTGCGGCGCCTTGTGCCCGATGCACAGCGCCCACGGCCGCCCGGCCGGCTGCCTCGAGAGCCAGTCCAACGCGTAGTCCGTGACCACATGGGTGTAGTAACCCTTCGGCGTCTCCCGCCGCTGCCCGTTGACGTTCCATTCCGTGTCGAAGTACTTGCCCTGCCCCTTGTGCGTCACAAACCAGTCGAACCCGGGCCGCGGCGCGTCGTTGGTCTCACCCATGTGCCACTTCCCAAGATACGCCGTCGAATAGCCCCGCTCCCGCAACCGCGCCGGCCACTGGGGCAGATTCACCGGCAGCTCGGTGAAGTTGTCCCTCACCCCGTGCCGGTGCGCATAAAGCCCGGTGAGAATGCTGGCCCGACTCGGCGAACAGAGCGAGGTGGTGCAGAACGCATTGGCAAACCGCACCCCCTCCCGCGCCAACGCATCAATGTTCGGCGTGCGCACGTGCTTCGACCCGTAGCACCCCAGCGCGTCCGGCCTCAAATCGTCGCACAGCACAAACACCACGTTCGGGCTCGCACCCTGCGCGGCTCCCGCCGCGGCGGCCGCCGTCCGAACACCACCCAACCCCGCCACCAACGCCAGCACCAACGGCAACCCCAACCCCAGCCCCAACCCCACCTTCCACCTCCCACCGCTCCTCCCCTCCCTGGCGAGGGTCCCGGCGATTCTGACGCTGCTGGTCCGGGAATCCCGGGCCTTCTCCGCGTTCTCGTGGGTTGGCATGCTCATGACTCGGCAAAATTCTTCCCGGCTGTGTGTGACTGACCCGGGTTCACCCCCACTCTGCCGTCACGACCGCCCAGGTCGACACCGATCTTCCCCGATCCTCCCCCGACCGCCCCCCTACTTGGATTCGAGCTCGATCACCATCGGTCCCGACGCCTGGGCACGCAGTCCGGAACCGGCCAACCGATCCAGATAAAAGCGCGCGATGGCGTCGTCGGGACGTGCCTCCAGCGCGTCCCGGAAGGCACGAAAGGCCTCCTCGACACGGCCCTCGCCCAGCAACCGGATCCCCGCATCACAGGAGTCGTCCGGGCCCGTCTCCGCGGCCGCATCGTCAACCCCGCGCTCCGCCCCCGCAGCCAGTGGACTGAAAACCTCCACCGCCTTGTCGAAGCCCTTGAACCGGAAATGCCCGAGCGAACGCGTCGCCCATCCGCCAAGGCCGTCGCGGAATTCCCGGCTCAGAAGGATCTCCGTGCCCAGGTGCTTGTTCAGCCCGTTGAGCCGCGACGCCAGGTTCACCGCGTCGCCGATCGCCGTGTAGGCGAAGTGGTCCGTGCTCCCGAAGTTCCCGACGCAGGCCTCGCCGGAGTGCAGCCCGATCCGCGTCCTCACCGCCTGGGATCCCGTCCAACGCTCGAACACCCGCAGGCGTTCGGTCAGCGCCAGCGCCGCCCGCAACGCCCTCGCCTCCGGCTCCGCCTGCTCAACCGGCGCATTCCAGACCGCGAAGAGACCGTCGCCCAGGATCCCCAGCACGGTGCCATCCGATTCATGAACGCATCCGATCGCGATGTCGTAGTACTGGTTGAGCATCGCCACCAGTTCGGCGGGCGAGGTCCGCTGCGAGATGCGCGAGAAATCGGTGATGTCGGTGAACAGGATCACCACCCGCCGCACGTTTCCGCCCAACCGCAGGCTCTCCGGGCGGTCGGCGAGTTCCTCCACCACCCGCGGGGGAAGATACGTGGCCAGCGACCGCCGGAAGATCTCCTTCTCATGCCCGAGCAGAAGAAGATGGGCGCCCAGCGCCCAGACAAACCCCACCGGCGCCTGCACGCCCGCGGGCACGAGCCACGCCCACCAGGTGTGCTGAACCCACGCGGCGGCCAGCGACACCCCCCCCACAACCACCGCCACCAGCAGACAAACCCCCAGCGCCGCAACCGGCCGCAACCGCGGCAAACCAAACCCCAGCGCCAACCCGAACAACACCACGAACCCGGCCTCCTTCCACGCATCCAGCCGCTGCAGCCACTCCCCACGCATCAGGTTCAGCAGCGCCGTCGCATGCAGCTCCAGTCCCGGCATCTCCTGCCGACCCGCCCCGTACGGCGTGGGAAAGGTGTCCTTGCGCGTCCCCGGATAATCGACCTGGAAATTCGCCCCGATCACCACCAGCCGATCCTTCAACCGCGCCACCGACTCCGGCTTCAACGCGTCCTCGTACGAAATCGAGGCCAGCGTGTCCGCCGGCCCGTAATAGTTGAGCCAGAGATTCGCCAGCGGCGCCCCGCGTTCCTCGGCGAGATTCCTCCCCTCCAGCCGCGCCGCCGCCCAGCTCAACGTCGGCTCCCACGCCTCACCCGTCGCCCCACCCCGCCCCGGCAGAAGCCGCCGCGGCACCCCGTCCGGCCCCACCACCACGTTCAGCAGCCCGATCGCCGCCGCGTTCGTGGCCAGCGCCGCCGCCGGGGCCTCCCGATCCTCGATCTCCCCCAGACCCGCCACCCGCCGCCGCGTCAGGTTCGCGCTCATCACCACCTTGCCGTGCTGCGCCAACGCCCGCGCCAACGGCTCGTCCCCCGGCGCCCCCTCCACAAACAAAAGATCCACCATCACCGTCCTCGACCCCGCCTCCGCAAGCCTCCCGATCAGCCGCGCATGCAGCTCCCGATCCCACGCAAACTCCCGCCGCTGCCCCAGCGCCCGCCGCGATTCGTCGTCCATCCGGATCACCAGCATGTCCTCCGGCACCTCGAGAAAACCTTCCGGACGCAGCCGGAAAATCAGGTCGTAACTCTCCTGCGCCAGTCGCTGGCCAAGATAGGGATTCAGGGCCAGCAAACCGAGGATCACCAGCCCGAGACTGCCCAGCCATCCCACCCGCTTCCGACCCGATGCCAGCAGCACCGGAGTCGGGTGCAGGACGCCGCCGCGCATCCGGACCCACGCGACAAAGCGCTTTACAAGGCTCCTCATGTCTCGCCCAAATCGCCATGGTGCTTATCACAGCAACCCCGCGCCCCCCAAGAACGGATCGGGCCGGATGTCCTGTGAAGGCACGTCCACCCCCACCCCCAACACGCCGTTTCACCCCAACTCCAACCTCCCTTCATGAGCGTTCCCATCACCGCATCCGCCGTCCCCACCTTCGGTCAAGGGGGCAATCCCTCCGGCTGCCCAGGCGTCTACCAGGCCATCGCCCGCATCCCCTCCCCAGCCGGGCCCCTCACCTGGACCGCCCCCTCCGGCGCCACCAGCTGCCGCATCACCGACGTCACCCCGGACATGCCCTCCACCTACGAGTCCCGCGTCGAGGCCGTCCGCATCCTCACCCAGGTGGCCTGCGGCGACACCACCGCCACCTTCAACGTCACCGCCGGACAGAAGTTCACCTTCACCATCTACGTCATCAACGTGCCACCCCCGCCCGCGTCCGGCGTCGACCTCGTTCTCCAGGTGGAATGGCTTCCCTGAGAGCCCTTCGGAAGCCATCCCCACCCCGCCGGGTCCCAGCCCCGTTCCCCTTCCCGTTCCTCCTCGCCATCACCACCACTTCCAGTCCCGGCTCGGCGCGGGACTGAAGATCCACTGCTGCATCTGTTGCGGCACGGGAAACTGGTAGAACTCCAGGTGCCCGTCCGCGAACAGCATGTTGTAGCGGCTCTTCCCACGGTAGTTGTGCCAGACGCTCCGCGGATCGACGTTGCCCCGGTTCGCATGCCACGCCCAGTCGCCCTGCACAAACTTGTGCGAGGCCCCCTGCGCGAGCTCCGTGGTCCGGATCGGCAGGTTCTCGTAACTCCCCTTCGGCGCATTGATGTCCCCCAGCACATGCCGCGTCCGGAAGGAGTCGTGCTGCCACTGCGGAAGATAACTGGTCCCGTACCGCAGGTAACAGTTCTTCACCTGCACCGTGTTCAGGCTGTCCCCCTTGTCGTTGGGACACCGGAAAAGCTCGAACACCTGCGTGTACCGGTTCAGCGGCCGGTTTGTCGCCGCCACGAACACGCTGTAGGTCCCGTTCGTCCCGCCCGACGCATGCCAGTCCGGCTGCTGCGGGAAAAACTCGTTGTTGTCATCGGTGTACAGATGGAAGGCGATCCCGATCTGCTTCTGGTTGTTCGCGCACTTGATCTGCGTCGCCTTCGCCTTCGCCCGACCCAGCGCCGGAAGCAGCATGCTCGCCAGAATCGCGATGATCGCGATCACCACCAGCAGCTCGATCAGGGTGAACCCGCAAACTCCGCGGGACGGTCTCGGGGCATCGCTTTCCAGGGTCATGGCTCTCGGGGCTTCTTGATCTCGGGTTCGCACCCAACGGCCGTCCGTCGCGCGGCCGGTCGGTGATTCGGGGATGACAGGGACCTTGTCCGGCCCACGCCCGCTTGACAAGACGCCAGACCGCCGCACACCCGCCCTCCACTCAAAGCCCGCGGCCCGCCAGGAATTCGCGCAACTCCTCCACCCCGAAATCCGCCAACACCTCCCCGTCCCAATCCATGGTCGGCGCCCGTGTCTGCCCCGACAACGCCACCATCTCCCGGTACGCCTCCGGGTTCCCCGTCACCACCACCCTGCGAAACCCGATGCCCCGCTCGCCCAGATAATCCATCACTTCCTCACACCACCCGCAGCCGGTCTTCACGTACAGGACCGGCTCCACCGGAACAGTCTCGCGCATGCCCCAACCCTCGCCATCCCCCCCCATCCCGCACAAGCCCCCGCACATCCTCACCCCACACCGCGTCATCGGGCTTGGCGCGCTCCCCGTTTCACCATCGAATGGCCCCGTTCCTCCCTCCCCATCATGAACCCTACCCCTTCCCCAAACCGCATCACCCCGGTCCCCAGGTCCCCGATCCTCGCCTTGACCCTCACTCTCACCCTCGCCGTCTCCCTCCCCGCCCCAGCCCAGGCCATCACCGTGTTTGTCGCCCCCAACGGCACCGACACCGCCCCCGGCACCGAATCCGCCCCGCTCCGCTCCATTCCCGCCGCCCTGGCCAAAAGCCGCACCCGCACCCCGGACTCCCCCGCCACCCTCGTGCTCACATCCGGACGCTACGAACTGACCGAGACCCTGACCCTCGGTCCCGAGGACTCCGGCCTCACCATCACCGCCGCACCCGGCGCCCACCCCGTCCTCAGCGGAGGCCTCCGCCTCACCGGCTGGACCGAGGACCCGTCCAAACCCGGCCTCTGGCGCGTCACCCACCCGGAACTCAGGAACCAGTCCTGGAACTTCCAACAACTGTTCGTCGACGGCCGCCGCGCCCAACGCGCCCGTACCCCCAACACCGATTTCCTCCGCACCACCGGTCGCCTCGGCACCAACTCCCTCATCGAGGTGCCCTTCCGCCCCGGTGATATCCAACCGTCCTGGACCAACCTGCCCCACGCCCGGCTGGTCATGCTCATGAAATGGACCGACCTCCAGGTCCCCATCCGCGCCGTCGACACCTCCCGGAACGTCGCCCTCCTCCCGGGAGGCCCGCGCCCGTACTGGATGGACGAACCCAACGCCCGCTATTGGATCGAGAACGTTCCCGAAGCACTCGACGCCCCGGATGAATGGTACCTGGACCCCGCCACCGGCGTGCTCAGCTACCTCGCTCCGAACGGCTTGAGCCCCAACAACGCCATCGTCGTCGCCCCGCGCCTCACCACCCTCGTGTCGGTTCAAGGCCACCCCGCCACCCTCAAGGCAGCCCGCAACATCGCCTTCCAGGGCATCACCTTCTCCGAAACCGACTACATGGCCCGCGCCGACGGCTGGATCTCGCCCCAGGCCGCCGTGCCCATCGAAGCCTCCATCGGCCTCCACTTCACCACCCGGAGCCGATTCGAACAGTGCACCTTCGAAAACCTCGGTGGCTACGCCCTCCAACTCGGCCGCGGCGCCCAGGATTGCGAAATCCGCCGTTGCACCATCCGCGGATCCGCAGCCGGCGGCATCCGCATCGGTGAACCCAACGAACGCCAACCCGACGACTTCACCGCCTGCCGTGGACACAAGATCACCGACAACCGCCTCCACCAACTCGGCCGCGTCTTCGCCCCGGCGGTCGGTATCATCGTCTTCCAATCCGGCCGGAACCACATCGCCCACAACGAAATCCACGACCTCTACTACACCGCCATCTCCGTCGGCTGGAACTGGGGTTACCAGGAAACCCCCTGCCGGGATAACCTGATCGAATTCAACCACCTCCATCACATCGGCCAGGGGCGCCTCAGCGACATGGGCGGCGTCTACACCCTCGGTATCCAGCAAGGCACCATCGTCCGTAACAACCTCATCCACGACGTCACCAGCTACGACTACGGTGGTTGGGGCCTCTACACCGACGAAGGCAGCACCGGCATCCTGCTCGAAAGCAACGTCGTCTATCACTGCAAGAGCTCCGGCTTCCACCAGCACTACGGACGCGACAACACCGTCCGCCACAACGTCTTCGCCTTCAATCGCGAGAACCAACTCATGCGAACCCGCGACGAGGACCACACCTCCTTCCACTTCACCAACAACATCGTCTGCTTCGACTCCGGCAAACTCCTCGGCAGCTCCTGGCGGAACAACCGCTTCGTCATCGACCGAAACCTCTACTTCGACCTCCGCGCCGGCACCGACGCTTCCCGCATGGACTTCGCCGGCGGCTCCTGGGATGCGTGGAAAGCCCGCGGCCACGACACCCACTCCCTCATCGCCGACCCCCTCTTCGTTGATTCCGCGAACCGGGATTTCCGCCTGAAACCGGAATCCCCGGCCTTCGGTCTGGGGTTCCACGCCCCCGACGTCCGCAACGTCGGCCCTCGACCCGTTCCCGATCCGTCCCGGCGGTAGGCCGCCCCGGCGGAGCCCACCCCAAGCCCAGGCTCCCTGTCACCGGCCCTCGCCCGAGTCGGGTGTCGGGATCGTAAGGCTCTTGTAATCAACAGATCGGGTCCGAAGGCCCGCACGAGGGACCCGCTTGCACCGGCACGGCCTTCGTCTCCATGCCGCCGATCGCCGATACGGGCGCCGATACGGGGACAGGCTCTTTTTCGAGGCCCTTGCCATCACCCGGATGAACCTCCCCGTAGCGGATGACGGCACCCACGGCACCTCACGCAACCATCCCACCCACTCCATGGGGAGCCTGTCCCCGTATCAGGAAGGAGGCGGCAGAATCACCGACGACTGGGCTCAACGAACCGTCAGTGCCAATCCGACTACCGATACAGGGACAGGTTCCTGGTTGGGGTCCTCCGTCACCCGGATCAGCCTGCACGGATCCTTGTAACGGCACCCCTCAACGCTTCACGGCGACACCTCGGACACTCGTCCCACGCACTCAATGACTTCGGCACCCGGTACGCCCCACTGGGAACCTGTCCCCGTATCGGCATGCGCCACGCTCATGGGCGACAGCGCGACCTGAACTGTCAATTTTTCCGTCGATCGACAGAGCCATCTTCCGTGTTGCGGTCATTCGCCAAGGCGACTACGAAGATCAATGTGAATCTCCAGCTTAGCTTGATAGCGTAGGTGGAATGCATTCGCGGCCTGGTTGTCAGGCAAGTCCGGGGGAAGCACATACTCAACCTACCAACCCATGAACCTGGGTTCCGTCTCCGGGGGAAGTATCGGAACCCGACCCAACCATGAAAGCCACCTCCATCGTCGCAGGCGCCGTCGCCTCGGCGGCGCTCCTGATCGGAGCCTCCACACAAGCAACGCTCACGCTGGACCTAGCCACCATCATTGATGGCGGCAACGCCCCCAGCGGAACCCCTCCTTGGCTTCGGGCCACCATCGAGGACAACCTGAACGGAACCGTCAAACTCACCATGGAGGCCATCGGTCTGGCGGGTACCGAGACCGTCGATTCCTGGGCGTTCAACCTCGATCCTGCGCTGAGTGCCTCCGGACTGACGGTCAGCCTAGTCAGCAAGTCCGCCGGGGTCGGCAACATCAACGTAGAACTGAGTTCCCACGTGTCGTCGCTGAATGGCCTGGCCTTCGATTTCGGCTTCGAATACCCGAACCCCAACTCGCAGCGCTTCCAGCAGGGTGACACGGCGGTGTTCACCATCGGTCACACCACCGCCTCGCTCACGCCATCCAGCTTCGACTACGCCCAGGCGGATGGCTACCGCTCCGCGGCCCACATCATCTCCCTGATGGACGGCGGCGGATCGGTGAAGATCGCTGATCGCATCACCACGGTGGTGCCCGAACCGACCACCTACATCGCCGGCGTCCTGGTCGGACTGCCTGTGGTGCTGGGAGCCATCCGGACGGGACGGCGCCAGCGCAGAAACGGTTGATCGGGGGTTTGGGGATTTGGGTGCTCGCCGCGGCCGGCTGGCCTGTGACTCCGCCGGCCGCGGCCTTCCCTAAGAGCCCGTCTGAAAATTCGAAGGGGTCCTGTTTTCGAGGAAAAGGCCGGATGGCGAGGCGCGACGAGGGAGCATACCCGCCAGAGGTCTGTGACCGAGGAGCAACGAAGCCAGCCGGCCTTTTCCTCGAAAACCCTTCGGGCGACGGTTCTTTTGGGCTGGGCCTGTGTTGGCTCGGCCGTTACAGCCCGCTGCGGGGATGCACCGGCCTCGCCGCCTTGGCCCAGCCCAAAATCCCTCGTCGCAGGACCCCTTCCAATTTTCAGACGGGCTCTAAGCCGTCCGCTGCCGGATGACTTCGCGCACGTCCACGGCTTCCATTCCGGCGGCACGGATCGCCTGCATCCCGAGGTCGGTGTCCTCGTAACCGCGGCACCGCCGGGCATCCACCCCGAGCCGTCGGGCGGCCTCGAGGAAGATGTCGGGCGCGGGCTTCTGCCGCTGCACGTCCTCGCTGGTGACCACGGCCTGGAAAAGGTGCCGGATGCCGAGCTTCTCCAGCACCAACTGAATGACCGCCCGGGTTCCACCGGAAGCCACCGCCATCGGAAGCCTGCCCTCGTGAGCGCGGGCGATCTCGACGATCGCATGCACCGGTTCCACCTGGCCCGCCATCGCCAGGTAGGTTTCCTCCTTCTCGAGCGCGACGGCGATGGGGTTGATCTCCAACCGTTGCTCCGCCTTGAGCATGGTCAGGATCTCGCGCGAGGGCACACCCCCCAGCGAATAGAAGCGGTCCTCGGGAAAATGGAAACGATGGCGTCCCTGGATGACCTTCCATGCCTGCCAGTGCAGGGGCATGGTGTCGGCCAGCGTGCCGTCGCAGTCGAAGATCAATGCGTGGATCTCGGAATTCATGTGCAAAGACTCGTGGGGTTGAAATGCGTGAGGGGCAACCGGCGGATTGGGGGTCGTTGATCCGTCCGCTGCTTTTGGTCCCGGCCCGGCGTCGGCAGGGCGGTGCGGGATCGGCACTCAGGATTTTGCCAACGAGGCGAGACGGCGCTGCAGATCATGGCGCAGCAGGGGCTCCAGCACGTCATCCAGCGCGCCCTCGATCACCTGGGCCAGGTTGTAGATCGTCAACTCGATCCGGTGATCGGTGACGCGGTTCTGCGGGAAGTTGTAGGTGCGGATCTTCTCGCTGCGCTCACCGGTGCCGACCTGCGTGCTTCGCTCGGCGTCGTATTTCGCCTTCTCCTCCTCGATCCGACGTTCAAGCAACCGCGACCGGAGGACCTTCATGGCCTTGGCCTTGTTCTTGAGCTGGGACCGTTCGTCCTGGCAGCGGACCTCCATCCCGGTGGGTTTGTGAACGATCCGCACCGCGGAGTCGGTGGTGTTGACGCCCTGCCCGCCATGGCCGCCCGCGCGGCAGACCGTGATGTCGAGGTCCTCCGGCCGGATCTCGACATCCACCTCCTCAGCCTCGGGAAGCACCGCCACGGTGGCCGTGCTAGTGTGGATTCGCCCCTGCGCCTCGGTCGCCGGCACCCGCTGCACCCGGTGCACCCCGCTCTCGAACTTCAATCGCCGGTACGCGTCCGGCCCGGTGACGCTGAAGATCACCTCCTTGAACCCCCCGAGATCGGATGGACTCGAATCCATCGGCTCCACCTTCCAGCCCCGACCCTCCGCGTACCTCGAATACATGCGGAACAGATCGGCGGCGAACAACGCGGACTCGGCCCCGCCCGCACCGGCACGGATCTCAACGATCGTGTTCCGGGAATCGGTGGGATCGGGCGGCAGCAGACCGCGCTGCACCTCGAGCTGCAACCGCCCCTCCTCCACCTCCAACCGACGGATCTCCTCTGCCGCCAGGAGACCCAGTTCCGACGCGGGCCCCTCCGCGGCCAGAATCTCCCGGTTCCCCGCAAGCTCCTCGGCCACACGCAGATAAGCGCGACCGTCCGCCACAAGCTCCTTGAGCCGTGAATACTCCCGGGACAACTCCTGCGCCCGCTGGGGAACCGCAAACGCCTCCGGCGCGCTCAAGGCCGCCTCCACCTCCGCAAGGCGGCGGGCGAAACGTTCGATGTGCGGCGCGAGGTCCACGGGGCGTCCTCCCAAAAAAATAATCCGCCCGCAAGGCCTCGGGGACCCTGCGGGCGGAGGGACAGTGAAAGGCTACTTCTTCTTCTTCTTCGCCGCGGCCGCCGCATGCGCGGCCTGCGCAGCCTGCGTCTTGGCCATGCGCTGCTGGAACTTGTCCACGCGACCGGCCGTATCCACGAACTTCTGCGTGCCCGTGTAGAACGGGTGGCAGGCGTTGCAGATGCCGATGATCAGGGGACCCTTCCGGGTGGATTGGGTGTGGATCACGTTGCCGCACGCGCAGCGAATTTCCACGGCCTCGTAGCGGGGATGAATTTCGGCCTTCATTGACGAAAAAATGGACGCGAACCCTACCAAGGGAGCCCCTGCTGACAAGTGGTAATTTTCCTCGCACTCCCGACTTCATCCAGCCCGCCCGGGCCCCTACCATGCACCGCCCATGGCTGACCCGACCCCCGCCTCCGTCCAGGGCCGCGCCGACGGACGCCCCGCCGACGCCCTCCGTCCCATCCGCTTCGAGAACCACGTCGCCCCCAACGCCGCAGGATCCACCCTCATCCATTGGGGCAACACCCGCGTGATCTGCGCCGTCACCATCGACGACACCGTGCCCCGCTGGATGAAGGAACAGCAGGTCCCCGGCGGCTGGATCACCGCCGAGTACTCCATGCTCCCCTACTCCACCCTGGAGCGAAAACCCCGGGACATCTCCAAGGGCCGCCTCGACGGCCGCTCCAGCGAGATCCAACGCCTCGTCGGCCGCGCCCTCCGCGCGTCCGTCGACCTCGTCAAACTCGGGCCCCGCACCATCTGGATCGACTGCGACGTGCTCCAGGCCGACGGCGGCACCCGCACCGCCGCCATCACCGGCGCCTGGGTCGCCCTCCAACTCGCCCTCCGCCGACTCGTCCGGGAAGGTCGCCTCCCCGCCATCCCCGCCGCGGAACACGTCGCCGCCGTCAGCGTCGGCATCGTCCACGGCACACCCCTGCTCGACCTCTGCTACACCGAGGACGCCGCCGCCAGCGTCGACATGAACCTCGTCATGACCAGCACCGGCCGCTTCATCGAACTCCAGGGCAGCGGCGAGGAATCCACCTTCTCCCGCGAGGAACTGGACGCCCTGCTCGCCCTCGGCCGCAATGGCATCCGGCAATTGCTCGCCCTCCAGTCCGCCGCCCTCGAACCCTCCGCCCCCTGATGGACTCCCCCGCCGCCACCCGCCTCCTCTTCCTCCGCCACGCCGAGGTCGAACCCGCCTACCACCGCGTCTTCGGCGGCCGCATCGACATGGCCATCTCCGACCTCGGCCGCTCCCAGGCCCAGGCCCTCGCCGACTACCTCGCTCGCCGCTTCCCCATCGACGCCATCTACGCCAGCCCCATGCGGCGCGTCCAGATGACCCTCGAACCCGTCCTCGCCCGCTTTCCCAACCTCCAACCCGCCGTCGATCCCGACCTCCGCGAGGTCGACTTCGGCTCCTGGACCGGCCTGCGCTGGGAACAAATCTCCGAGCGCTTCGGCGTCACCGCCTTCGACTGGCTCGACCACCTCGAACGCGGAACCATGCCCGACGCCGAACCGGAGGAAATGTTCCGCCGCCGCCTCGACCGCGTCCTCACCCGCATCCTCCGCGAACAACAGGGCCGCACCGTCGCCGTCGCCTGCCACGGCGGCGTCATCCGCATGGCCCTCGCCGTCCTCCTCGACCTGCCCCTCCACAAGATGACCCACCTCGAGGTCGACTACGCCAGCCTCACCTGGGTCGATTGCCTGGATCGCAAACGCGAAATGCAGCTCCATAACCTCACACCCTGGCGCGACCTCTGACCCCCACCCACCCACCGCGCCGCCCCCGCCCAAATCCTTTTTCCCCGGTAGCCACCCTGCTACCGTCCCCCCCGCGATGAAACCGACCTCCGCGCAGATCTGGTCCCGATTCCGAGCCCTGTACCGGGAGTTCCCCGACGCCGGCCTCGCCATCGACCTCAGCCGGCTCGGCTTCGACGACGCCTTCCTGCCGCGCATGGCCAAACCCATGGCCAAGGCCTTCGCCGCCATGCGCAAACTCGAGGGCGGCGCCATCGCCAACCCCGACGAAAAACGCATGGTCGGGCATTACTGGCTGCGCAACCCAGCCCTCGCCCCCTCCACCGCCATCCGCAACGCCATCACCGGCATGGTCCGTGACGTCCGCAAGTTCGCCGATGACGTCCACGCCGGCCGGCTCACCGGCCAGCGCGGCACCTTCCAGCACCTCCTGGTCATCGGCATCGGCGGCTCCGCCCTCGGACCCCAGTTCGTCCGCCACGCGCTCGGCCACCCCAAACTCGACCGGCTCCAGGTCCATTTCTTCGACAACACCGACCCCGATGGCATGGACCGCGTGCTCGCAACGCTCCGCCGTCACCTCGGCCGCACCCTCGCGGTCGTGATCTCCAAGTCCGGGGGCACGCCCGAAACCCGCAACGGCATGCTCGAGGCCGAGGCCGCCTACCGCGATGCCGGACTCGACTTCGGCCGCCACGCCGTGGCCATCACCGAGTGCACCCGCAAGGACGGCAACCTCTACGACCGCGCCCTCAAGGGTCGATGGCTCCGCATCTTCCCCATGTGGGACTGGGTCGGCGGACGCACCAGCGAAACCTCCGCCGTCGGCCTCGTTCCCGCCGCACTCCAGGGCCTCGACATCGACCAACTCCTCGCCGGCGCCAAGGCCTGCGACGCTGTCACCCGCAACCCCGCCGTCCTCGACAACCCCGCCGCACTCCTCGCCCTCGCCTGGTACCACGCCGGATCCGGCCGCGGCGCCAGGGACATGGTCATCCTCCCCTACAAGGATCGCCTCGAGTTGTTCGCCAAGTACCTCCAGCAGCTGATCATGGAGTCCCTCGGCAAGGAACTCGACCTCGACGGCCGCCTCGTCAACCAAGGCATCAGCGTCTACGGCAACAAGGGCTCCACCGACCAGCACGCCTACATCCAGCAGCTCCGCGACGGCCTCCCCAATTTCTTCGCCGTCTTCATCCAGGTCCTCCGCTCCCGCTCCGGCACCTCCCCCGAGGTCGGCCCGGGCGTGACGTCCGGCGACTTCCTCAACGGCTTCCTCCTCGGCACCCGGTCCGCCCTCCACGAAAACGCCCGCGAATCCGTCACCATCACCATCGACGAGGTCACCCCCTTCACCGTCGGCGCTCTCATCGCCCTGTTCGAACGCACGGTCGGCCTCTACGCCTCCCTCATCCACATCAACGCCTACCACCAGCCGGGGGTCGAGGCCGGCAAAAAGGCCGCCGGCCGCGTGCTCGAGGTCCAGGCCGAGGTCCTCCGTGCCCTCCGCGCCAACCCCGCCACCCCCCTCGACGCCTCCCAGATCGCCGAACGCACCGGCATCGACGACCCCGAGCTCATCTTCAAGATCTGCCAGCACCTCGCCGCCAACATCCCCGGCATCTCCCGCAAGGGAACCGGCGCCGACGCCCGCTTCCAGGCCGCCTGATCTCCTGAACCGCAACAGGCATCCGAACCCGATCCCGAACCCACCCCATCCCTTCACCCCACACCATCCCCCTCACCCCCATGCCCATCACCACTCAGTTCGAGAACGTCACCGCCGTCGCCAAAGCCAACGTCTACTTCAACGGCAAGGTCGTCAGCCATTCCATCCTCCTCCCCGACGGCTCCAGGAAAACCCTCGGCCTCATCTACCCCGGCCGCTACCACTTCGGCACCGACAAGGCCGAACGCATGGAGATCGTCGACGGCACCTGCACCGTCACCCTCGACGGTTCCTCCACCTCCCAGACCTATGCCGCCGGCCAGGCATTCCATGTGCCCGCCAAAAGCGGCTTCGACATCGAGGTCGCCGACGGCCTCTGCCAGTACATCTGCTCCTTCCTCGACTGACCCGTCTCCGCCCGTGACGCCCCCGTCGGCCCCGGTCGCGCTCCCCCACAAGATCGCGACGCTCCTCTACGTCTTCGACGACGCGGATCGCGTCCTGCTGATCGAACGGGCCCGCGAACCCAACCGCGGCCTTTGGAGCCCCCCGGGTGGCAAACTCGAAACCGCCACCGGCGAGTCCCCCTGGGCCTGCGCCTGCCGCGAAGCCCGCGAGGAACTGGGCCTCCACCTCCAGCCCCACGAGCTCCACCTGGCCGGCATCATCACCGAACATGGCTACGCCGCCTCGGCCCACTGGCTCATGTTCCTCTTCGAGGTCCGCCCCCGCTGCTCCCGCCTCCCGCCCCCCATCGACGAGGGCCGCTTCGCCTTCGTCTCCAGGGACGATCTGGCCACCCTCCCCATCCCGGACACCGACCGCACCGCCATCTGGCCGCTTTTCTGGAAACATCGGCACGCCTTCTTCGCCGCCCACGCCCATCGCCACCCCAACGGCTCCCAGACCTGGACCCTCGAATCCCCGCCACCCCCCGAACCTTTGGCCGCAACCGCGACCCCCGCGCTTCCAAACCCAAACCCGGCCCCCGACCCCGATCCCGATCCCGATCCCGCGACAGCCGTTCCCCCGGCGGAGGGCACCCCGGTGATCGACCGCACCAGCGATCACTTCTTCATGGGCGAGGCCCTCCGCCAGGCCGCCCGCGCCTACCACAACGACGAGGTCCCCATCGGAGCCGTCATCGTCCACAACGGCCGCATCGTCGCCCGCGCCCATAACCAGGTCGAATGCCTCGGCGACGCCACCGCTCACGCCGAGATCCTCGCCATCACCCAGGCCGAAACCGCCATCGGCGACTGGCGCCTCAACGAGTGCACGCTGTACGTCACCAAGGAACCGTGCCCCATGTGCGCCGGCGCCGCCGTCCACGCCCGCCTCGGACGCGTGGTCTTCGGCGCCCCCGACCCAAAGGCTGGCTGCGCCGGCGGCGCCCTCAACCTCCTCCAGTTCCCCGCCTTCAACCACCGCTGCGCCATCACCGGCGGAATCCGCGAATCCGAGTGCCGCCAACTGCTCCGCAGCTTCTTCGCCGAACAACGCCGCCGCCCCAGCGATCCCCTCCCGAGTTCGGAGGTGCGGCAGGACACCGATACCGCGTAGCGTCCCCCACGCATGTCGGACGCGTCCCTACAACTCGGTCCCCTGACGCTGCGGTCGAACCTCTTCCTCTCGCCGCTCGCCGGGTACACCAACCTCCCCTTCCGCTGGGTGGTCCGTGAACTGGGCGGCGTCGACCTCTGCACCACCGACCTCGTCAACGCCCGGTCCCTCCTCGAACGCAGGGACAAGGCCCTCAAACTGATCGAAAGCAACGCCCACGACCGCCCCCTCGCGGTCCAGCTCTTCGGCTCCGTCCCCGAGGAAATGCGCGATGCCGCCCAGTTCCTCGAATCCCTGGGCGTCGCCTCGGTCGACATCAACATGGGCTGCCCCGTCCGCAAGGTCTGCCGGGTCGGCGGCGGCTCCGCCATGATGACCGAGCTCGCCCGCACCCAGCACCTCGTCCGCACCATGGTCGATGCCGTCCGCATCCCGGTGACCGCCAAGATGCGCCTCGGCTGGGATGACCAGAACATCACCGCCCCCGACCTCGCCCGCGCCCTCGAGGACGTCGGCGTCGCCGCCGTCTTCATCCACGGCCGCACCCGGGCCCAGGGCTTCTCCGGCACGGTCAACCTCGACGGCATCCGGCGCGTGGTCCAGGCGGTCCGCAGGATCCCCGTGATCGGCAACGGCGACGTCACCACCCCCGAGGCCGCACGCCACATGCTCCACACCACCGGCTGCGCCGGCGTCAGCATCGGCCGCGGCGCCTTCTACGACCCCTGGATCTTCACCCGCACCCTCCGATTCCTGGCCACCGGCGAATGCCCGCCCGAGGCCCCCTTCACCGAGCGCATCCGGGTCCTCTGCCTCCACTTCGACCGCATGATCGAGGTCTTCGGCGAAACCATCGGCTGCCTCATGTTCCGCAAGATCGCCCCGTGGTACGGCCGCCGCTTCGGTCCGGTCAGCGAGTTCAACCGCCACGTGGTCCGCGTCTCCACCCGCGCCGAATTCCACGATGTGCTCGAACGCTACCTCCGCTGGCGCGCCCAGTTCTGCGACGACCGCGGCGAACTGCTCGAGCGCTTCCGACCCGGCCCGCTCACTTCGAGCTTCCTCGCCGCCGCCGACCAGGAACCCCCCGCCGCCCGCCGCGAGGCCATCCCGGTCCCGAAAGGACCGGTCGATGTCTGGTAGCGCCAACCCCGCGACCCGCACGCCTCCGGCCTGCCCCCCGCCCGGCCACCCGTTTCAACTCCCTCCCTGAACCGGAAGGCGCCCCTCGGAATGGTCAGACGGGCGCCTACGCCAGGATCCCCCGCACCACCTCCCCGTGGACGTCGGTGAGCCGGAAATCCCGCCCGTCATAACGGAAGGTCAGCCGTTCGTGGTCCAGCCCGAGCAGGTGCAGGATCGTCGCGTGCAGGTCGTGCATGTGCACCGCCCCCGAAACCACCCGGTGCCCGAAATCATCGGTGACGCCGTGGACGTGCCCGGCTCGCACGCCCGCCCCGGCGAGCCACACGGTGAACGCCCCGGGGTTGTGGTCCCGCCCCGTGCCGTCCCGTTCCGCGTACGGCGTCCGGCCGAACTCCCCGCCCCACCAGACCAGCGTGTCCTCCAGCAACCCGCGCCGGTCCAGGTCCTCCAGCAACCCGGCCACCGGCTTGTCCACGGCCCGGGCATGCACCGCGTGCTTCGGAAGATCCGAGTGCTGATCCCACTTCGGGTTCGCGGTGTTGTCGCCGTAGGTGACCTGCACGAACCGCACCCCGGCCTCGCACAACCGCCGCGCCATCAGGCATTGACGCCCATAGTCGTCCGTCGCCGCATCCCCCACGCCGTACAGCGCCAGGGTCTCGGCGGATTCCCCCGACAGATCGAGCAAGCCCGGCACGTTCCACTGCATCCGCCAGGCGAGTTCGTGGCTCCGGATCACCGCCTCCACCGCCGCGTCGCCCGGCCGCCGTCGCCGTTGCTCCTCGTTCAGCGCCCGAAGCAACCCGTGCTGCCGCTCCTTCGCCCCCGGGCCGCGCACGGGATCCACAAGGTTCCGGATCGCCAGCCCCTCCGCGGCCTGCCCCGCCATCCCCACCGCCAACCCCTGATGCTGCGCCGGCAGAAACGCGTTGCCGAAATTCCGCACCCCCCCGTTCCCCATCGAGGGCGCCAGGGTCACGAACGCCGGCAGATTCCCGCTCTCCGATCCCAGCCCATAGCTGAGCCACGCCCCCATGCTCGGCCTCACCAGGTTCGTCGAACCACAGTGCAGAAACAGCGTCGCAGGCCCGTGCGCCACCCCCTCGGTCTGCATCGACCGGATCACACAAAGCCGGTCCGCCTGCGTCGCCAGGTGCGGAAACAGCCCGCTCACCCACTGCCCGCTCCGCCCATGCCGCGCAAACGCCCACGGCGACTTCATCACCCGCTGGTCCGTGCCCGTCCGCCCCGTGTTCGCCACGGTCCGCGCATCGTCGAACGGCATCCGCGTCCCGTGATACCGATCCAACGCGGGCTTCGGATCGAAGGTGTCCACCTGCGACGGCCCGCCCTGCATGAAGAGGAAGATCACCCGCTTCGCCCTCGGCCTGATGTGCGCCGCCCCAACCCCTCCCGCCCCCGTCCCCGTCCCCGTCCCCGCCACCGCACGCCCCGAACCACCCCCCACACCGGCGAGCGCCAGCCAACCGAACCCGCACGCCGCCCGTTGCAGGGCCGCTCGACGCGATAGCATCAGGGGATCCATGGGAGGTCTCATGCCTGGGGTGCTTCAGGGAACATGCCGGAAATCCGCCGAGGCCATCCAGGCCTGAAATACATCCGCCCACCCGGCGCTCGTTTCACCGACCGCGGCAAGATGGTCCAGAACCGCCCGGACCTCCCCGGTCCCCGCCCCGCGCCCCAACGTCCAACGACAGGCCAGGTCCACCAGCCGACGGGCCTCGATCCCCGCGTCCCCCGCATCGCCGGGCGTACCCGCGTCGAACCCCCGCCGCCACCGACTCCGCTCCCTCTCCTCCATCAGCCGCCGCGCGGCAGCCTCCGCCTGTTCCCGGACAAACGGGCTGTTCATCAGGTACAACGCCTGCGTCGCCACCGTGCTCTCGCTCCGCTCCCCCGTCACCAACGAGGCGGGCGGAAAATCAAAAACCTCGAACAGCTCCGGCAGCGCGTTCCGGAAAACCGGCACGTACACGCTCCGATGCGGCGCCTGATCCACAAAACCGAAGTCCGCCGACCGGTCATTCGGAAAGGTCGGCCCCCGCGGCGGCTCCAGACGAAGCCGCCCCGACACAACCAGCATCCGGTCCCGCATCTGCTCCGCGGTCAGCCGCCTCGCATGCGCCCGCGCCAGCAACCGATTCTCCGGATCCGCGGCCGCCAACGCACCCCCGCCCTCCACCGACAACCGGTACGTCCGCGAAAGCACGATCTCCCGCACCAGGCTCTTCAACGACCAGGCCCGCACCTCAGGAAACACGCCCGCCGCCCCGGCATCCCCGCCGAACGCCGCCGCAAGCGCGTCCAGCAGCTCCGGATGCGTCGGAACCTCGCCCGTGGTCCCGAAGTTGTCCGGGGTCCGCACCAACCCCCGCCCCGTCAGCCAGTGCCAGACCCGGTTCACAAACACCCGCCGCGTGAGCGGATTCCCGGGCGCCACAATCCATTCGGCCAACTCGCGCCGCCCGCTCCCCCCGGCCCCGGGCACCCCCTGCCCGGACGGCGTCGCCACCCCCAGAAACCCCCGCGGCACCACCTCGCCAAGCCGGTGCACCGACCCGCGCAGATGCACCGCGATGTCCGACGGCGTTTCCGCCTCCCGCGGGGCCATCACCATCGGACGCGGCGGCAGCGAGACCTGGACCTCCCGCAACCGCGACTCCAACGCCTTCCGAGCCTCCACGGCGTCCTTCGAGAGCGCACCGAGTTCGGCACGCAGCGCCCCAACCTCGGCCTCCAGCCGCGCATACGCCTCCTCGAGCTCCGCCTCCAGCGGCAGCGGCCGCTCCACCCAGGCCGAAACGTTGTCGTGCCGGATCGCCAGGGAGTTCCTCAGGATCCCCGCCATCGCGTAATAATCCCGGATCGGCACGGGATCGAACTTGTGATCGTGACAGCGCGCACACGAAAGCGTCTGCCCCAGGAACGCCTTCCCGATCACGTCCATCTGCTCGTCGACGACATCCATCTCGAGCTGCTTCTTGTCCTGCTCCTCGAGATTGGTGTTCCCCATCATCAGGAAGGTCGTCGCCACCACCTGCCGCCGTCGCTCCGCCGGATCCGTCGCAGGAAGGAGATCCCCGGCGATCTGTTCCCGCAGGAACCGGTCCACCGGCAGATCCTCGTTGAAGGCCTCGATCACGTAGTCGCGGTACCGCCACGCCTCTCGGAAAACAAATCCCCGGAGCGTCACCGATTCCGCGAAACGCACCACATCGAACCAATGCCGCGCCCAGTGTTCCCCGAAGCGCGGCGACGCCAGATACCGATCCACCAACCGCTCCCAGGCGTCCGGCCGCGAATCCGACAGGAAGGCATCGATCTCCTCCGTCGATGCCGGAAGCCCGGTGAGATCCAACGCCAGCCGCCGGCACAGGTCCGCCCGATCCGCCTCCCCGGCCGGCACCACCCCGGCCGCGTCCCATCGCGCCTCCACGAAACGGTCCAGCACCCGGCCCGAACGCCAACCCCCACTCCCTGGCCCCGCCTCCGGCAACTCCGGCATCCGGATCGGCCGGTACGCCCACCAGTCACCCCCCTCCGCGATCGCTCCCCACGTCCACCCAGCCATCCACGCCACCAGCACCGCCGCCCACACCCGCCCCACCACCGGCGGGAACGCCCAACCCCGGGCCGCCGCGCGCCGCCCACGCGGACCCACAGGGCTGCCCTGGATTCGGGAAGTCACGGGGAACACAGGGACCGACTATGGACGATCGGAACCAACCCCGACAACCACCGAAACGCGCGGCCCGGACGAGACTCGGCGCGATCAAACAAGCCCCGGCTTCCGAACGATCGCCATGTAGGTCATGGGATAACCGCGGCGCGTGTAGCGAAACCGTTTGTCGGACAGGGTGGCAAGCGGGGCCATCAGGACGCACGCGACTCTGAATGCCATGAAAAGCAGGAACGAAAGCCAGGCTCCGGGCCCGGAACCGTAGCCGGATGGCTTGTGCGGAAGGAACCGACCCATGCCGCGCAACTGATGAGCCACCGAGGCCATGTACCCGTCCATCCATCGCAACTCCGCAATCTGGAACCCTGCGGTGGTGAACAAATGCCGCACACCGTACTGGGTGTAGCGATAGAAATCATACGGCGCTTCATGTTCCTCGTACCAGAAGGGCCCCGAATAGAACAGGCGACCTCCGGGCTCCAAAACCCGATGTAACTCCTTCAGCACGGCGAGCGGATCCGGGAGATGCTCCATCACCTGGGTGAACACCACCGCCGAATACCGTCCGTCCTCCACCGGTATCGACCCGAGGTCGCAGACATGGGTGCTGGAGCGGTATGCCTTGTCCACCTGTTCGAAATCCGCCGATTCATACGAGCAGTGTGCAAAGAACCGCTGATACCTCTGGTCGCCAGATCCCGCGTCCAGGACCTTCGTGCCCGCAGGCAAACCGCGTCCAAACGCGTCCAATTCCTGGGCGAGCCAGAACCGGGGGGAACTCTGCATGCCAGGCCCGATGGTGGCTTGAATGACCGGGGTAACAATCAGATTCCCGTAGGAACCCCGCTGCCGGCTTCCGGCATTCCGCACCCCTCCACCCGCAACGCGCCGTCCCAGCCGTCACCCCGGGCTGGCCATCAGGGCGCCCGGTAAACTTCCCCTTCCACCACCTCCACCACCCGGTCCTTGGCCACCCTGAAACGCACCGGAAAGGTCTCCCGCGTCGTACCGTCCCTGGGACTGAACACCGCGAAATGCAGGTGCGGCCCCTGGGTGTAACCGGTGTTGCCGGACAACCCGAGCAACTGGCGCGCCTTCACCTTCTGGCCCGGCTTCACCCGCGCGCCCCCCTGTTTGAGATGAACGTACTCGCCGTAGGTGCCGTCCGTGTGCCGCACGAGAATCATGTTCACCGAGTCCCGCAACGCCGGGTCGGCACCCCCCTGGTCGAACCGGTCGACCACCACCTCCACCACCCCGGCGCGCGCCGCGTGGATCGGCGTCCCCTCGGGCATGCCGAAGTCGATCGCGTTCTCATTGTTGCCGTGATGGGTGAACGCACCCCCCGGACCCTGGTCCACCCGGAACTGCTTCCCCGCGGCGAACGGAAGCTCGTACACCACCGAGGTGTCGTGCCGCGCCCCGGCCAGCCCGAACTGCCACTCATAGCGGATCCGGTACCCGAAGGACTCCGCGCCCGCCACCGGCCGGAGCGTCACCAGCGCGAACCGACCCCTCCCGCGGCAGGTCAACACCAGCGGCATCGGCTGGTCCGGCTCCGCGTTCTGGCCCGACACCGTCACCGTCAGGGTGATGGCCGCGAGATTCCGGTTCTCCACGAAGAGCGCCAGGCCGTCGTCGACCGCCTCGTCCACCACCCGCACTCCGCCGACGGCCACAGCCGCCCCGGCCGGACTCGCCCCGAGCCAGCAGACCAGGGCCAGAAGCCCCGGAAGACACCAGGCCGCAACCGCCCGCCACCAGGCCGTCCCAACCCCCAGGGTCTGCGTCCGGCACCCCGCCATCACGCCCCCGCCGGCGTCCGGTGCGCCTTGCCGTTCAACAGCCACCGCGGCACGCGTTCGAGATCCCAGATCGCCTTCAACTCCTGGCGCTCCCGCACCAGCGCAAAACGGTCGCCGTCCACCAGCACCTCGGCCGCCAGCGCCCGCGAGTTGTAGTTCGATCCCATCACCGCCCCGTAAGCCCCGGCGCTCAGCAGCGCAAGATGATCGCCCTCGCCGACCTTCGGCAGCTCGCGGTCCTTCGCGAAATAATCCCCGCTCTCGCAGATCGGCCCCACGACATCGGACGCCACCTTCGCGCCCCGACGCCGCACAAGCGGCACGATCTCGTGGTAGGCGTCGTAAAACGCGGGACGGATGAGGTCGTTCATCGCCGCATCCACGATCACGAAGTTCTTCCGCCCGGTGCGCTTCACGAACTCCACCCGCGTCACCAATGCACCGGCGTTGCCCACGATGAACCGGCCGGGCTCGAGCAGGATCCGAAGGCCCAGCGGCTCGAGCAATGGCTTCAGGGTCGCCGCATAGGTCGCCGGGGTCAGAATCGACCGCGCCTCCGGCGTGGTGCGCCACCATCCGGGATCACCGCTCGCCAGCGCCTGGTCGTACACGATGCCGATGCCGCCCCCGATCGAGAGAAACTCCAGCCCGTGACGCTCATGCAGCCGCCCCACGAGCGGCACCACCTTCTCGACCGCCAATTGGAACGGCTTCACCTCGGTCAACTGCGACCCGATGTGCATCTGCAGTCCGCGCAGCCGCAGGTTCTTCAGCTTCGACGCCTGCGCGTACACGGCCTCGATCCGCTCGAAGGCGATGCCGAATTTGTTCTCGTAGGTGCCCGTGGTGATCTTCGCGTGCGTCCTCGCATCGACGTTCGGGTTCACCCGCACCGCCACCGGCGCCACCCGCCCCAGCCGCCCCGCCACCCGGTCGATCCGCTCGAGCTCGGGCTCGCTCTCCACGTTGAACGAATAAATCCCGCGCTTCAGCGCGAACTCGATCTCCGATTCCCGCTTCCCAACCCCGGCAAAAACACACCGCCGGGGATCCCCCCCCGCGGCAATCACCCTCCGCAGCTCCCCCTCGCTCACGATGTCGAACCCGCTCCCCTCGTTCGCCAGTGTCCGCAGCACCGCCAGGTTCGAGTTCGCCTTCACCGCAAAACAAACCAGCCGGTCCAACGGCTCCAGCGAGGCGTCCAGCTTCCGAAAATGGCCCCGAAGCGTCCCCGCGGAATACACGTACAACGGCGTCCCGAACCGCTCCACAAGCGTCGAAATCGCCACCTGCTCACAGTGAAGCTGCCCACCTTCGTATCGAAAATCGTGCACGGCCGCGGAGTTATGCCACAGACGCCGACGAAGTCACGCCGGGACCCTTGACCGGCCTCGGGGCCCCAACCCGCCCAACACCCCGCGGGCTCAGCCGCCCACCCACCACCCCCAGAGCAGCGCCCCCACCAGCAGCGACGGCAGATAGTCCGCCAGCGGCACGCGCTTCACCTCCAGGATCACCAGCGACGTCGTCGCCACCAGCAACCCCGCCACCACCGTCACCCCGTCCCAGACCGCCGCCTGCCCCACCATCGGCCTCAACACCCGCACCCCCAGCGTGATCGTCCCCTGCCATGCCAGCACCGGCAGCGCCGACACCGCCACCGCCGGCCCGAACACCCGCACAAAGGCAAACGCCGCCATCCCGTCCATCGCCGCCTTGATGCACAGCACCGTCGGATCCCCCCTCGACCCCTCCACCAACGCCCCAAGAATCGCCATCGGCGCCACGCAAAAAAGAATCGCGCAGGTCATCAGCCCGTCGCCGGCAACCGACTTCCCCGCCCCACCCCTGCCCGCCTCGGCGAACCGTTCCCTCGCGTACCTCCCCAGCCGGTTCAAACCCTTCTGCAATCCCAGCAGCTTGCCCACCAGGTTCCCCAACACCAGCGACACCAACGCCAGCACCACCTGCATCGCCACCCGCCCCAGCGTCCCGCCCAACCCCATCCAAACCAACCGGAACCCCACGAGCACCACCAGCACCCCAAGCACCGTCTTCAACGCGAGCTGGTGCCGCGCCGAAAGCTCCCCCCGCAGCCCCAACCCCAGCCCGGCCCCGGCAAGAATCGCACCCGCGTTGACCAACGTGCCCACCACGCCGCCTAGGGAACCATCCCGCCCCGGGTTTTCAAATGGCCGATTTCCCCGATGCCCCCACCGCCACTCACCGGAACCACCCGTCCCAGAACAGCTTCACCGCCGCAACCACCACCACCCCCAGAAACACCGGCCGAATCAGCCGACTGCCACCCCGGATCGCCGCCCTCGCCCCCAGCCGCGCCCCCAACGCCTGCCCCACCCCCATCAACAACCCCGCCACCCAGTCGATCCGCGTCGTGCCCACGAACGCCACCAGCGCCACCACGTTGCTCGTGAAATTCATCCACTTCGTCCACGCCGTCGCCCGCAACAACGCAAACCCCTGCACCACCACAAACGCCAAGGTCCAGAACGTCCCCGTGCCAGGCCCGAAAAAACCGTCGTAGAAACCCAGCACCAGACCGAACCCCGCCAGAAACGGCACCCGCCCCACCCGCGGCGGCCGCTCCCGATCCCCCAACGCCGGCCGCCGCCATACCGCCACCGCCGCCAACACCAACAGAAACGGCATCACCCGCCGCAGAATGTCCGGCGACAACCACGTCACCGCCATCACCCCCACCACCGCCCCCACTCCCGTCGACACCACCCCCGGCCACGCATCGTCCCATCCGACCAGCGCCGCACGTCGATACGCCCACATCGCGCTCCCGGAACCAAACGTCGATTGCAGCTTGTTCGTCGCCAACGCCTCCGCCGGCGGAAGCCCCACCCCCATCAACACCGGCACCGTGATCATCCCCCCGCCTCCCGCAATCGCATCCACAAAACCCGCCGCAAATCCGGCGCCGAACAGCCACGGCCATGCCCAGGGCGTCACCACCCCCGACGTCCTAGCCGGTCACAGCCCGCCGGAGAACCAAAAACCCGGCTCACCGCCGCCGCCCGCCAGCGCCCATCACCCCATGGTTTCAGGTGATGCCGCTTGCCTTGACCCTCCCCCCGCCTACCATCGCGTCACATTGGCACGCCTGCCCGATACCGGGTCGTGCCCGAGGCATGGAGGCATGATCCGGTCGTTCGCGTTCACCACCAAAGGAGGGCTTCACAGTCAGGACATCGCCCCGTTCCTGATGCCCACCCTGCTTTCGGACACCAACCTCTTCCTCTGGATCGATATCGAGGCCGCCACCCCCGAGGAGGCCCGCATGGTCCTCGGCGACATCTTCCACTTCCACCCGCTCTCCATCGAGGACTGCGTCGCCGAGTCGCCGTCACCCAAGGTCGAGGAGTACTTCCCCAAGGAGGAAGACCGCTTCGCCCCCTACCTCTTCATGGTCGTCCACGCCGTCGACTACAGCCGCAAGGACGGCGTCTTCGCGACCACCGAGCTGAATTTCTTCCTCGGGAAGAACTTCCTCGTGACCTACCACGATCGCCCGATGAAAAGCGTGCAACTGGTCGAAGACCGCTGCCGCAAGGGCACCGTCCACGTCGCGCGCGCCCCCGACCGCGTCGCCCACACCCTGCTCGACGCCATCGTCGACAACTACAAGCCCGCCCTCGAGGAACTCGCCTTCGAAATCGCCGAACTGGAACAGCAGGTCGTCGAACGCCAGGACCGCCGCATCATCAGCCAGATCCTCCGCGTCAAAAAGGAGGTCCTCCACCTCCGCCAGATCATCGGCCCCCAGCGCGAGGTGCTGTCCCGCTTCGCCCGCGGCGAGTTCAAACTCGTCCGCGCCCACCTCGTGCCCTACTTCCGTGACGTCTACGACGCGCTCTTCACCATCGGCGAACGCGCCCAGGCCTACGCCGATTCCCTGACCAACGTCCTCCAGGTCTATGTGAACATGTCCAGCCACCACACCGGCGAGGTCATCAAGCTGCTCACCCTCATCACCGTCATCACCACTCCCCTCACCCTCATCGGCACCTGGTACGGAATGAACTTCCAGGGCATGCCGGAGATCCACAGCCCGTACGGCTACCTCTATGTGATCACCCTCACCCTCATCACCACCGGCGCCACCTACCTCTACTTCAAACGCAGGGGCTGGCTCTGACACCCCAGCCACCCCCAGCGCCCACACGGACCAGACCCGGATGCCCCCCCAGAAGACCAACTTCGTCGACAAGGTCCTCGGACGCCTCACCCGCCTCGACAGCGAGAACGTCCGCGCCCTCATGCGCCGCCTCGCCGAGGAACGCAGCCTGCTCGAAACGGTCTTCAACATCGTCGAGGACGGCATCGTCGTGGTCGCCGAGGACGGCCGCGTGCTCTACTTCAACGAGAGCGCCCTCCGCCTCCTCGGCCTGCCCGAGAACGCCCGCGCCGAAGGCCACACCATCCAGGAGGTCCTGCCCGAACTCGACTGGTCCAAGCTCCAGTTCGGCGCCGGCGACCGCAAGGGCGGCAGCCACGTCGTCCGCCAGGAGTTCGAGGTCACCTGGCCACGCCCGCGGTTCTTCCGCCTCTTCGCCGCACCCATCGACGGCGAGGCCGACGGCAGCGCCCGCATCGCCTTCGTCCTCAACGACGCCACCGAGGCCCGCCAGAAGGAGTTCGAGAACGTCGAAAGCGAACGCCTCCAGGCCCTCACCCTCCTCGCCGCCTCCCTCGCCCACGAAATCGGCAACCCCCTCAACGCCCTCAACATCCACCTCCAGCTCATGGAGCGCGAACTGCGCAAGCTCCGCACCGAACTGGTCGCCCTCCGCAACCACAGCCCCCGCTCCCCCCGCCCGCGCCCCCACCAGCTCGGCGCCGAACAGGCCGCCTTCACCTGCCTCGACCGCCTCCAGGACTTCAACGGCGTCGCCCGCGGCGAAATCGGACGCCTCGATTACATCGTCAGCCAGTTCCTCCAGGCCCTCCGTCCCAGCCTCCCCAAACACCGACCGACCGACCTCGACGCCGTCATCCGCGAAACCCTCGACCTGCTCCGACCCGAACTGGAGAACCGCGGCCTGCTCATCGTCGAGGAACTGCCCGGCGGCCTCCCCCAGGGCTGGTTCGACCCCGACCAGATCAAACAGGTCCTGGTCAACCTCATCCGCAACGCCATGCAGGCCATGACCCGCGGCGGCACCCTCACCGTGGCCTCCGGCTCCCACGCCGACGGTCTCTGGTTCGCCGTCGGCGACACCGGCGGAGGCATCCCCCAGGAGACCATGAACCGCCTGTTCAAACCCTTTCACACCACCAAGAAAAAGGGCACCGGCCTCGGCCTCATGATCGTCCAGCGCATCGTCCGCGCCCACCACGGCCGCATCGACGTCGAAAGCCACGTCGGCCGCGGCACCCGCTTCCGGATCTGGCTCCCAGGCCCCCCTCAGGTCCGCCTGCTCGCCCAACCCAACCCGTGAACCCACCCGCCCTCCTCATCGTCGATGACGAAAAATCGACCCGCGACGGCCTCCGCCTCGCCCTCGAGGACCGCTATGACGTCTTCGTCGCCGATGACGCCGCCGCCGCCACCGAACTGCTCGAACGCGAACGCTTCGACGTCCTCCTCACCGACCTCCGCCTGCCCAAGGACGACGGCCTCAAACTCATCGACCGCGCCAAATCCCTCCCCCGCCCCCCGGTCTGCATCCTCATGACCGCCTACGGCTCCGACGAAACCATCGTCGAAGCCATGAAACGCGGCGCCGACGACTACATCGCCAAGGGCCGCATGGAGATCGAACTGCTCGAACTCAAGATCGACAAGGCCCTCCGCGCCCGCAGGCTCGAGTCCGAAAACACCGCCCTCCACCGCCAGATCAACACCCGCTACGGCCTCGAACACATCGTCGGCGATTCCCCCGCCATGCGCGAAGTCTTCGACACCGTCCGCCAGGTCGCCGACTCCCGCGCCACCGTCCTCATCCGCGGCGAAAGCGGCACCGGCAAGGAACTGATCGCCCGCGCCATCCACCAGCTCAGCCCCCGATCCAAAGGCCCGCTGGTCATCGTCCACGGCGGCGCCCTCGCCCCCACCCTGCTCGAAAGCGAATTGTTCGGCCACGAGAAGGGCGCCTTCACCGGCGCCCACGAACGCCGCATCGGCCGCTTCGAGGAAGCCCAGGGCGGCACCCTCTTCCTCGACGAAATCGGCGAAATCGACGCCACCCTCCAGGTCAAACTCCTCCGCTTCCTCGACGTCCGCACCTTCGAACGCGTCGGCTCCAACAAAACCCTCACCGCCGACGTCCGCCTCATCACCGCCACCAACCGCGATCTCCAGGCCATGGTCCACGAGGGCACCTTCCGCAAGGACCTCTACTACCGCCTCTGCGTCGTCGAGATCGTCATGCCAGCCCTCCGCGACCGCCCCACCGACATCCCCCTCCTCGCCGCCGCCTTCCTCGCCGAATCCTCCAAGGCCCACGGAAAAACCTTCACCGGCTTCAGCCCCGAGGCCATGGACGCCCTCCAGGCCTACGACTGGCCCGGCAACGTCCGCGAACTCCGCGCCTTCGTCGAACGCGCCGTCATCTTCTCCCGCGATCCCGTCGTCAGCCTCCGCGACCTCCCTCCCGATGTCCGCCAACCCCGGTCCCGCCCCCGGAACCACCACGGCCATCCCCTCCCCGCAACCCTCGCCCACGGCGCCCCGCACGACACCCCCACCACCATCCACGACGCCGAACGCCTCCTCATCATCGAGGCCCTCCGCGAAACCGGCGGCAACCGCACCGAGGCCGCCCGCCGCATCGGCATGAGCCGCCGCACCCTTCACCGCAAACTCCACGAGTACCACCTCGAAGGCTTCTAATTACCATGCCCCGTCTACAGGAACTCATCCACGGCCTCGAAGTCGGCGCCGGCGCCCGCTACCTCCGCTTCGCCGCCCTCCTCCTCGGCATCGTCACCATCGCCGTCGTCTACAACCTCCGCGAGTTCCGCAACATGCGCAGCGAGGAGGCCATGGACGCCGCCCAGGTCGCCCGCAACCTCGCCGAGGGACGCGGCTTCACCACCCGCTTCGTCCGCCCCCTCAGCATGGGCGTCATCATGCAGCACCGCCCCGACCGCTCCCCGCTCGTCCGCGATACCGAACACCCCGACCTCGCCAACCCGCCCCTCTACCCCCTCGTCCTCGCCGGGTTCATGAAAATCCCCGGCCTCTTCAACCACGAGATCACCCCGGCCAGCATCTCCACCTTCCGCCGTTACCAACCCGACTTCGTCATCGCCTTCATCAACCAGGGCCTCTTCCTCGTCGCCGTCGCCCTCACCTGGCGCCTCGCACGCCGCCTCTTCGAACCCCGCGTCGCCGTCCTCACCGCCATCGCCATGATCGGGTGCGACCTGCTCTGGCAGTTCAGCGCCTCCGGCCACGCCACCATGCTCGCCCTCACCCTCTTCCTCGCCCTCGTCAACGTCCTCCATGCCCTCGACGCCGGCGCCCGCCTCGACCCGCCCACCGGCAGCGGTTCCGCCCTCTCCCTCGCCATCCTCGCCGGCCTCCTCTGCGCCGCCCTCCTCCTCACCCGCTACGCCCTCGGCGCCCTCGTCATCCCCGTCCTCCTCTTCCTCGCCACCAACCACCTCCCCGCCCGCCGCATCCTCCTCCCCACCCTCGCCGCCATCGCCTTCCTCGCCGCTTCCTCCCCCTGGCTCATCCGCAATTGGCAGATCTGCGGCAACCCCTTCGGCATCGCCCCCTACTCCATCGTCCAGGAAACCGCCACGTTCTCCGACAACTGGCTCGACCGCGTCCTCGAACCCGATGTGTCCAAGGTCTCCGTCGAAGAAGTGGTCCGGAAGTTCTTCATCGGCGCCACCCAGATGGTCCAGCAGGACCTCCCACTCCTCGGCGGCAACTGGCTCTCCGCCTTCTTCCTCGTCGGCTTCCTCGTCCCGTTCGTCGACCGCAACCGCAGCCGCCTCCGATGGTTCACCCTCGCCGCCCTCGCCACGGTCGCCGTCGCCCAGATCCTCTCCCGCACCCACCTCTCCGCCGACACCCCGCTCATCAATTCCGAGAACCTCGTCGTCATCCTCGCCCCGCTCGTCTTCATCTTCGGCATGGCCCTCGTCAGCCTCCTCGTCTCCAGCCTCGAGGTCAGCGTCGAGATCTGGCGCCCCGTCATCCTCAGCACCGTCGTCGGCGTCCTCCTCCTCCCCATGATCCTCGCCTTCGGCCCCCCGCGCACCAGCCCCGTCTCCTACCCCCCCTACCACCCCCCCATGATCCAACGCGTCGCCGAATGGTTCGGACCCCAGGAATGGATCATGACCGACATGCCCTGGGCCGTCGCCTGGTACGGCAACCGCCAGGCCCTCCTCCTCTCCACCACCCCCGAAAAGGACTTCCTCGATATCACCGACTGGCAGAAAACCGTCCACGGCCTCTTCCTCACCCGCATCACCCTCGACCAACGCTTCGTCTCCGGCTGGATCGAAAACGACCGCCGCTGGGGCCGGTTCCTCGTCCAGATCGTCACCGGCGGCAAGGTCCCCACCGGCTTCCCCCTCCGCAAGGCCCCGACCTTCCTCGCCACTTTCCCCCACTACATCCTCCTCGCCGACCGCGAACGCTGGCAGGAACTGTCTCCAATCGCCCCCCCCAAACCCGTCGACCCCCGCGCCCCCAAATCCCCAACCTCACCCCCGCCCCAGCCCATCGTCCCCCTCCAACCCGTCGATTCCCCCGAACCGGCAGCGTCCAACGATCCCGCCCAAACCCCAACCAACACCCCCACCGACAACCAGCCTTGACCACCCCCTCACCCGCAACCCCACCCCCAAACCCAACCCGGGCCAGCTTCTGAGCCCCGTTCCATGGGCCGCATCCTCGTCATCCGCGGCGGTGCCCTCGGCGACTTCGTCCTGACCCTCCCCGCCATAGCCGCCCTCCGCGCGAACTTCCCCGACGCCCGCATCGAGGTCCTCGGCTACCCCCACATCGCACGTCTCGCCCTCGCCGGCTCCCTCGCCCACGCCGTCCACCCCATCGAAGCCCGCCCCCTCGCTCGCTTCTTCGCCCGCGGCGCCCCCCTCGACCCCGAGGTCGCCGCCTTCTTCGCCGGCTTCGCCGTCATCATCTCCTTCCTCTACGACCCCGACGGCGTCTTCCAGGAAAACGTCGCCCTCTGCTCCAGGGCCCAGTTCATCGCCGGTCCCCACCGCCCCGCCGATCCCGGCTCCCTCCACGCCGCCGACACCTTCCTCCAACCGCTCGAACGCCTCGCCATCTTCGACGCCGACGCCACCCCGCGCCTCGCCGTCCAACCCTCACCCCCCGGCCCCGGCCGCTGGATCGCCGCCCACCCCGGCAGCGGCTCGGAATCCAAGAACTGGCCCGAACGCGGCTGGCAGGACATCCTCACACGCCTCGTCGAACACTCGGACCACAACATCCTCCTCGTCGGCGGCGAGGCCGAGGGCGACCGCCTCCAACGTCTCGCCGCCATCCTCCCCACCCACCGCCTCCACCTCGCCCGCAGCCGACCCCTCGACCAGGTCGCCTCCCTCCTCCGCGCCTGCGACTGGTTCGTCGGCCATGACTCCGGCATCACCCACCTCGCCGCCGCCGTCGGCCTCCCCTGCGTCGCCCTCTGGGGCCCCTCCAACCCCACCCTCTGGCGCCCCCGCGGCAACCACGTCGTCCTCGTCCAGGACGACTGCGGCCTCCCAGGCCTCGATGCCCCCGCGGTCTGGGAAGTCCTGCGACGCCACCTCCTCGCCAACCCGGCCTCCCCATGAACCCCAACACCCCGCGCCGCGTGCTCTTCGTCGACCACGTCCGTCACATCCCCGCCGGCGCGGAGGTGAATCTCCTCGAACTGACCTCCGAACCCGCCGCCCGCAACACCTGGGACATCCATGTCGCCTGCGACCCCGACGGCGCCCTCCGCGAATTGCTCGCCGCCCGCGGAATCCCCTGCCACCGCCACGCCTTCCACCCCGACCTCGCCGCCCTCCGCACCTCCAACCGCCGGCTCCCCGTCTCCCAAACCCTCCGCGGCCTCCAATCCCTCGCCCAGGCCCGCAAGGCCCTCGCCGATATCGTCCGCGACGTCCAACCCTCCGTCGTCGTCTCCTGCACCAACCGCGATCACTTCGCCTCCTGGCCCGCCTGCCGCATCGCCGACATCCCCTCGGTCTGGTGGATGAACGACATCCTCTCCCCCGATTTCTTCCCCTGGACCGCCCGCCGCGCCTTCTGCCTCCAGGCCCGCCGCGGCGCCTCCCGCATCGTCGCCGTCTCCGACTTCTCCCGCCAGGCCCTCCTCCGCGAAGGACTCCCCGCCGAACGCCTCGCCACCATCCACAACGGCATCCCCCTCGAACGCTACCGCCGCCAACCCAGGGGCTCCCTCCGACCCTGGATCGCCGCCCGCGACGACGAACCGGTCATCGGCATGGTCGGCCGATTCACCCCCTGGAAAGGTCAGGACTTCTTCCTCCGGCTCGCCCAGACCTGGTGCCAGTCCTCCCCCCTCGGACAGTTCGTCCTCATCGGCCAGGCCCTCCCCCAGGACCAACCCTTCGAACAGGCCCTCCGCGATTTCGTCCGCTCCCACGACCTCCGCGAACGCGTCCACCTCATCCCCTTCCAACGCGACATCGCCGCCGCCCTCAGCGACCTCGACGTCCTCGTCCACACCTCCACCAAACCCGAACCCTTCGGCCGCGTCCTCATCGAAGCCATGGCCGTCGGCGTCCCCGTCCTCGCCGCCAATTCCGGCGGCGTCCCCGAAATCATCCGCCACAACGAAAACGGCCTGCTCGCCCCCCCCGGCAACCTCCCCGACTACCATCAGGCCCTCTCCCGCCTCCTCCACGAACCCGACCTCCGCCTCCGCCTCCAGCAGGCCGCCCAACACACCGTCCACCAGCACTTCTCCCTCTCCCGCGTCCAGGCCGCCTTCGAAGACCTGTTCCTCTCCCTCAACCCCCACAAACCCAATCCATCCACCCCAGATCCCCAGGGACCATGATCCCCCTCGACCAAGCCCGCACCAACCTCCTCAACGCCCTGCAACCCCTCGGAACCGAAACCGTTCCCCTGGACAAGGCCCTCCACCGCGTCGCCGCCCGGCCCGTCACCGCCCAACTCGACGTCCCCGCCTTCGACAACGCCTCCGTCGACGGCTACGCCCTCCGCACCAAGGACCTCCTCTCCCTCCCCACCGACAAACCCTTCCGCCTCCGCATCCACACCACCATCGCCGCCGGCGACCCCCCCATCCCCCACCTCCCCCACGCCACCGCCGCCCGCATCTTCACCGGCGCACCCATCCCCCCGGACGCCAACGTCGTCGTCATGCAGGAGGAAACCGTCCGCGAACCGGATGACCACGTCACCCTCCTCGCCCCCGTCACCCCCTGGGAAGGCGTCCGCTTCGCCGGCGAGGACGTCCGCCGCGGCAGCACCCTCGTCCCCGCCGGTCAACGCCTCCACCCCGCCCACCTCGGCCTCCTCGCCGCCGCCGGCGTCGCCTCCGTCTCCGTCCACCAACGCCCCCGCATCTCTCTCCTCACCTCCGGCGACGAACTGGTCGAGCCCTCCCCCAACCTGCCCCCCGGCAAACTGCCCGACAGCAACCGCTACCTCCTCGCCGCCCTCGCCCACGCCGCCGGAGCCCAGATCCTCGGCCTCCATCACCTCCCCGACCACGCCGAAACCATCCAAACCACCCTCCGCGATGCCGCCGCCGCCAGCGATGTCGTCGTCACCACCGGCGGCGTGTCCGTCGGCGACGCCGACCTGCTCAAGGACGCCTGCGCCGCCCTCGGCGGACGCATCGAGTTCTGGCGGGTCGCCATGAAACCCGGCAAACCCTTCGCCTTCGGCCGCCTCGCCAACGCCCATTGGTTCGGCCTCCCCGGCAACCCGGTCTCCGCCTTCGTCACCTGGCAACTCCTCGTCCGACCCGCCCTCCGGAAACTCGAGGGCGAACAGGAAGTGTTCGGCCGCCGCATCGCCGCCCGCCTCGCCGAACCCCTCGCCAACAGCAGCGACCGCACCCACGTCCTCCGCGTCCGCCTCGATTCCAACGGCGTCGTCCGCCCCACCGGCACCCAGGCCTCCCACATCCAGTCCGGCCTCGCCAGCGCCAACGCCCTGCTCGAAGTCCCGCCAGGCACCGACTGGCCCTCCAGCCACCAGGTCGAGGTCGAACTGATCGATTGACCCCCCCCTCACGGCGCCTCGGACTCACCCCCGCGCAGAATCAGGTACTCCCGGTCGAACACCTCCCGGGCCCCACCCCCCGCAGCCGGCGGCGCTTCCACCGACATCGGCCGCGGAACCATCGCAAATTCCAGAATCCCCTCCCTCAGCAGCGTCTCGTACCCCGGCAACGGCGCGGAAATGACCATGATCTTCGGACGACGGCCCCGAAGCGCACCCCGCTGGTCCGCATCCAACGCCGGAAACCCGATGAACAACACATACCCGTCCACGTCCGGATGCTGCCGACGCAGGGCCTCGAATTGATCCGCAGGCATCGCACCCCCGGTGCTCATCCGCTGGAAGGGATCCATCGCCACCGGAACACGCGCCGCCACCGACACCCCGCCACGCGCCTTCAGCACCGATTCGAAGGCCGCAACCTGCGCCTCCATCACCGGATCCGGATCGGGTCCCGGCGCCGGAAGCACCAGCGCAATCCGCCCCTGCCCCGACAACGCCGTCAACACCTCCTCCCCCGCCACCTCCCCCAGCGCCCGATACGGATCGAAGTCGATGCGCGGCCGGTCCGACGGACTCCGCAGAAACAGATACGCGGCAAACGCCAACAGACCCGCCACCCCCAGCCACTGCGCCAAAGCCTTGGTGTTCATCTCATTCCCGATCCCACATCCAACGCGGATCGTACCGCTCGTTGCCGCCCAGCCACGTGACCCCGGTCGCGTCACGCCCCTGCTCGTCCTTTCCCGGGAAGAACTGCAGCCCCAGGGTGCTCACCCGCTGGCTCGCCGCGTGCCCGTCCACGAAACCCATGTTCGCCCGGCGGTTGTGGCGCCCGATCACCCGCTGCGCCTCGGAATCATACCAACCCCGGTTGGTCGGCGTCCGCCAGTACAGAAACGCCGAGTTGGGCTTCTCCACCCAGTTGTCCGGATCCTTCTCCCTCAGATTCACCACGATGCCCGCGTCGGCGGTCGGCACCGACTCGCTCGGACGCTTGACGCTCGAGAGCTTCGGCCGCGAATCCGTGGCCCAGGCGGTGAGCTCGGGATGATTCATGGCGATGCCGAACCCGTTCCGAACCGAGGGACACGCCACGATGTTCGACCCGCCCAGCGCGCCCCGCATCAGGTCCACCCACCAGGTCACGCTCCCCTGGAAAACCGCATCCCTCGGGGCCTGGCTGAACAGGTACAACGCCACCATGTCGTCCCCGTTGTCGTCCCCGTACAACGTGTAGGCCAACCCGATCTGCCGCACGTTGTTGAGGCACTTGGTCGCCCGCCCCTTCTCCTTCGCCCGCGCCAGCGCGGGAAGGAGCATGCCGGCAAGGATCGCGATGATCGCAATCACCACCAGCAGCTCGATCAGCGTGAACGCCCCCCGCCCACCCCGGGCCGCGCCACCCCAGCGCTCCCCGGCCGTCCTGCTTCGCATCGGTGTTCTCATACCTCGATCCTCAGCCGCCCCCGGCCCCCCCGTTCGGGCAACCGCCGACAGAACCGGCCAAAGCCGTCCTGACTTCCAGGGCCCCGTGGGATGCTGCCTCTCCTACCGGCTCGACACCCGGCTGGCAAGCCCCGCCACGCCACCCCACGCCGACACCGCGTCTTCACCGGGTTTGCAGGGAATCCCCGCCTGGTCCATGCTCCCCAGGCTGCATGGCTGTGCCAACCTCCACCCCCAATCCCGATGCCACCGGGTTCCTCCCCATGTCCCGCGCCGAAATGCAGGCCCGGGGCTGGGACGAACTCGATGTCCTGATCATCACCGGCGACGCCTACGTCGACCACCCGTCGTTCGGCGCCGCCATGATCGGACGCGTCCTCGAGGCCGAGGGCTACCGCGTCGGCATCATCGCCCAACCCGACTGGAAAAACATCGAGTCGATCCAGCTCATGGGCCGACCACGCCTCTTCTGCGGCGTCACCGCCGGCAACCTCGACTCCATGCTGTCCAACTACACCGCCGCCCGCCACAAGCGGAAGGAGGACGTGTACAGCGAGGACGGCGCCCCGGGCAAACGACCCAACCACGCCTCGGTCGTCTACTGCCAGATGGTCCGCCAGGCCTTCCCAGGCCTCCCCGTCATCCTCGGCGGCATGGAGGCCAGCATGCGCCGCGTCGTCCATTACGACTACTGGGAGGATAAACTGCGCCCCTCCATCATGGCCCACGCCAAGGCCGACATCCTCGTCTATGGCATGGGCGAGGTCGCCGCCCGCGAAATCGCCCGCCGCCTCCGCGACGGCAACACCGACCTCTCCGGCATCCGCGGCACCGCCCTGTTCCTCGGCGCCAAGGCCACCGCCGCCACCGACTTCTCCAACTGCCTCCGCCTCCCGTCCTGGGAGGAGATCCAGGCCGACAACAAACTCCTGCTCCGCCTCACCAAGGTCGTCGAAGCCCAGCAAACCCCCTACTCCGGCCGGCGCCTCCTCCAGATGCACGGCAACCGCGCCCTGCTCCAGGAACCCCCGGCCTTCCCCGTCGACGGCCCCGACCTCGACGCGCTGTACGAACTCCCGTTCATGCGCGCCCAGCACCCGTCCTACAAGGGCAAGGTCCCGGGCTTCGCCACCATCAAGGATTCCATCATCGTCTCCCGCGGCTGCCCCGGCGGCTGCACCTTCTGCGGACTCGGCTTCCACCAGGGCAAGTTCCTCTCCAGCCGCAGCGTCGATTCCGTCCTCAAGGAGATCCGCAAACTGACCGAAACCAGCGGCTTCCGCGGCACCATCTCCGACCTTGGCGGCCCCACCGCCAACCTCTACGGCGCCAGGAACGGACACGTGGACGCCTGCAAGAACTGCCACCGCCCCAGCTGCCTCTGGCCCTCCATCTGCCCCCACTTCGGCATCGACGAACAACAGGGCCTCGACCTCCTCCGCGGCGCCCGCGCCCAACCCGGCGTCAAACACGTCTTCGTCCAGTCCGGCATCCGCATGGACGTCGCCCTCCGCACCCCCGAGTACCTCAAGGAACTGGTCCAGAACCACGTCTCCGGCCACATGAAGGTCGCCCCGGAACACATGCACCCCGAGGTCCTCCGCCGCATGCGCAAACCCGCCGGCGACTTCCCCGCGTTCATGGAGAAGTTCCACGAACTGAGCGAGGATGCCGGCAAGGAACAGTACCTCGTGCCCTACTTCATCTCGAGCTTCCCAGGCTGCACCGAAAAGGAAATGGGCGCCGTCGAACAGTTCCTCCGCCGCGAAAACTGGAACCTCCAGCAGGTCCAGGACTTCATCCCCCTCCCCATGACCGGCTCCGCCGCCATGTACGTCACCGGCCTCGACATCAATTCCGAACAGCCCATCCCCATCGTCCGCAACGCCGGCGACCGCGAACGCCAGAAACGCATGCTCCGCCCCAACCAGGACCCGCGCCCGAAATCGAAATGGGAGGAGTCCCTCGACCGCGTCGACTGACCACCCGCCGGCCTCACCCCGGCCCAACCCGTCGTGAACCAGAAGGACCTCATCGGCCTCGGCGTTCCCCCCGGCGAATCCATGCGCCGGGGCATCGACTTCATCAGCCGCTACATCCTCAAGGGCCTCGACAAATCCCGCCTCGCCGACGAGGTCGCCGCGGTCGTTCGCAACCCGGCGGGCTTCGTCGATGAAGAACTCCGCGGCGATTTCGCCAAAGCCCTCCTCCGCTCAGGCCGCACCCTCCGCGCCTCCTCCGCCCCCTGGCGCCAATGGGGCGACGGACTCGAACCGGAGGCGGTCAACCAACTGGCCCGCGCCTGCCAACTCCCCGTCTCCGTCGCCGGCGCCCTCATGCCCGATGCCCACGTCGGCTACGGCCTGCCCATCGGCGGCGTGCTCGCCACCGACAACGCCGTCATCCCCTACGCCGTCGGCGTCGACATCGCCTGCCGGATGAAACTGTCCGTCCTCGAAGGTCCCGTCCGCGAACTGGACCGCCGCCGCGACCGCTTCACCCGCGCCATCGAGGAGGAAACCCGCTTCGGCATCGGCGCCAAATTCGCCGACCGCCGCAACCACGAGGTCATGGACGCCGACTGGTCCGTCAGCCCCATCACCCGGAACAACAGGGACCGCGCCTGGTCCCAGCTCGGCACCAGCGGCAGCGGCAATCACTTCGTCGAGTTCGGCGTCTTCACCGTCCCCGAACCACCCTCCGGCCACCCCTCGCCCACCGGCCTCCAGCCAGGCGATTACATCGCCCTCCTCAGCCACAGCGGCAGCCGCGGAACCGGTGCCTCGGTCTGCGACCACTACAGCCGCATCGCCATGGCCCTCCACCCCGACCTGCCGCGCGAACACAAACACCTCGCCTGGCTCCCCCTCGACTCCCAGGAAGGCGCCGAGTACTGGGCCGCCATGGAACTCATGGGCCGCTACGCCGCCGCCAACCACGCCCTCATCCACCACCACATCGCCCGCCACCTCGGAGCCCAGGTCCTCCTCGACGTCGAAAACCACCACAACTTCGCCTGGAAGGAACGCCACGTCGTCCAGGGCGTCGAACGCGACCTGATCGTCCACCGCAAAGGCGCCACCCCCGCCGCCCTCGGCGTCCTCGGCATCATCCCCGGTTCCATGGCCTCCCCAGGCTTCCTCGTCCGCGGCAAAGGCCACCCCGATTCCCTCAACTCCGCCTCCCACGGCGCCGGCCGCACCATGAGCCGCACCAAAGCCCTCGAAACCGTCGACTGGGACCGCGTCCACCGCCTGCTCCGCGAACGTCATGTCCACCTGATCTCCGCAGGCCTCGACGAAGCCCCCATGGTCTACAAGGACATCCATCAGGTCATGGCCGCCCAGAATGACCTCGTCGAAGTCCTCGGCGAATTCATGCCGCGCCTGGTCAAAATGGCCCCCAGCGGCGAACGGGCCGAGGATTGACCCCCCACCCGCATCCCATCAACCCCGCCCGCCCACCCGCTCCAAACCATGCAGATCGTCACCGGCATCATCACCATCTCCGACCGCGCATCCCAGGGCCTTTACGATGACCTCGGCGGCCCCGCGCTCCGCGCAGCCGCCCAGCGCCACGGCTGGCAGGTCCTCGCCGAAACCCTCGTCCCCGACGAGATCAACCCCATCCAACGCGCCATCCGCGAACAGATCGCCAAAGGCTGCCACCTCATCCTCACCACCGGCGGCACCGGCGTCGCTCCCCGCGATGTCACCCCCGAGGCGGTCCGCGCCATCGCCATCCGCGAACTGCCCGGCTTCGGCGAGGCCATGCGCATGGAATCCCTGAAGATCACCCGCAACGCCATCCTCTCCCGCAACCTCGCCGCGGTCGTCGACCGCGCCCTGGTGGTCTGCCTGCCGGGCAAACCGTCCGGCGCCGTCGAATGCCTCGGATTCGTCGCCAGCGCCATCCCTCATTGCGTCGAGGTCCTCCAGGCCGTCCCCACCAGTTGCTGATGCGGACCCACCACCACCACCAGCACCACCACCCCGCACACCCAACCTCACACCACCGCACCCCGGCCCCGCCTCATCCGCCCGCCCGCTGGATCAACGCCTCCATCCCCATCACCACTCCCTCCCCCGCCGGACGATCCGCCACGTACCCGCCCGCGTTCCGCACCACCTCCTTCACCGGCGGAATCCCATTCGATGGCGTGACCATCCACCGCGCCACCTCCGGCTTCAGCATCGGCAGGTCGTTGTAGTGGTCCCCGGCCACCAGGGTCGATTCCGCACCAACACCCAGCCCCCTCGCAAACTCCCGCAACGCCGTGCCCTTGTCGTACGCGTCATGGGCAAACCGGATGTACACGTCGTTCCGCACCACCGAAAGCCGGGGAATGTCCCGCGCATACGCCTCGAGCCGCGCCTGGACATCGTCCGCCTCCCGCAACGACGCCGCCAACACGCAGATCGGCGAAAAGGCGTCCTCGTAAAACGCCCCCACATGATGCCGATGCAGATCCCGCCGCAGTGCCGGCAGGTCCGGAGCCATCCGCTGGAACAGCTCCGCATGATCCCGGTGACACGCGTCGTTCCACCCGTCCAACGGCCGGTACTCGCCGTCCTCCCGCAGGTAGATCTCCCGCTCCACCAGCACCAGCGCGTCCGGCTGCACCATCATCCGCGCCCGGGCCAGCGTCTCCAGCAGACTCGGCAGATCCCGCCCGGTGTTGATCACCCACCTCACCCCCCGCGCCTGCACCTCCCCCAGCAGCCGCTGCAACGCAACCGGGATCGGCGGGTTCTCGAACTCCGCGAAAATCGTGCCGTCGAAATCGGTCGAAATGAGCTGAATGGCCATGGTGAACCTGTCCACGCCAGCCTACCCGCACCCGCCCCGCACGCCAGAGTTCTCTCCCGCCCGCTTGCACCCGGGACGATCTCATGCCATAGCGCGCCCATGGATGCGTCGCAGGACCAGGACCGCTTCGAGGCACGTTACGACGATGCGATGTTCGACTTCACCACCGAGCAGTACGACAGCGCCATCGCCAAACTGGAGGCCATCCTTGCCGAGGACCCAAACCACTTCGACGCCCGCCTCTCCCTCGGCATGGCCTGGTATCGCAAAGGCGACTTCGCCCGCGCCATCGCCGAGGGGCACAAGGCCGAAAAACTCCGCCCCACCGAACAACTGGTCCACACCAACCTCTCCCTCTTCTACATGAAGTCCGGCGACAAGAAGACCGCCGAACACCACGGCCTCCAGGCCCGCATCGCCTCCTGGCGCGGTAACATGGACAAACCCGCCTCCTCCCCATCCACCCCCGCCAACGACGACCTCCGCATGGCCGAAACACCGGCCGCCCCGGTCAAGATCCCGCCGCGCTTCCCCGACATGCCCTGGAAAAAGAAAACCGCCAACCCCGCCCCCCAGGAGGATCCATCCACCCCCAACACCCCTCCCCAGCCACCCGCCACCCCATGAAAACCTTCGTCGCCGTCGCCGAATCCAACAGCCTCGCCCCAGGCCAGGGCCGCACGGTCGAGGTCCAGGGTCGCCGGTTCGCACTCTGGAACGTCGACGGCTCCTTCTACGCCATCGACGACGACTGCCCCCACCGGGGCGCGCCCCTCGGCGCCGGAGTGCTCGACAAGGGCCAGGTGCATTGCCCGCTCCACGGCTGGGCCTTCGACCCGAAAACCGGCGCATGCCTCAGCAACCCGGCCCGACCCGTCGCCTGCCACCCAACCCGCGTCGATGACGGCAAGGTCTGGATCGAGGTTTGATCCGTCACCCCCGACCTCCGACCCTCACTCCCGCGCGCGGAACACCCGGCACCCATACCAGACGCAGACCCAAACCCAAACCCATTCCCCCCACCCTTCCCATTACCCCCCATGAAATCGTCCTACGAACTCGCCATGGAACGGCTGGCGAAACAGTCACCGACCGTCAAACTCACCGCGGAACAGAAGGCGCGGCTCGCCGACATCGATTCCCTCTACAAATCGCGCATCGCGGAGCGCGAGATCTTCCTCCAGGGCCAGCTCGCCGAGGCCGCCGGCAAGGGCGACTTCGAAGCCATGGCCCAGATCGAAAAGCAACGGGCCTCCGAGCGCCGTTCGCTCGAGGCCGAATGCGAGGAGAAGAAGGAAAAGGTCCGGACGGGCTCCTGATCAACCCACCAACCCGCCTCACCAGTCGGTCGCCCGGTAGTCCTTCAGGAACTTGCCCCAGATGTGGCGGCCCGTGTTGAACCCGTCGATGATGGGGTCGACGATCCGCGCGGCGCCGTCCACGATGTCCAGGGGCGGATGGAACGCGTGCTCCTCGCGCTTCCGCGCGGCAATGTGCGCGGGGTCCTCGTCCGTCACCCACCCGGTGTCCACAGCGTTCATGTGGATGCCGTCGGCGTGGTAATCCGCCGCCGAAGTCCGGGTCATCATGTTGAGCGCCGCCTTCGCCATGTTGGTGTGCGGATGGCGCGTGGTCTTGAACTTGCGGTAGAACTGACCCTCGACCGCAGAGACGTTGACGATGTGCTTGTCGCGCTCCGGCGCCCGGAGCATGAGCGGCTTCAGGCGCGCGTTCAGGATGAACGGGGCAATGGCGTTCACCAGTTGCACCTCGAGCAGCTCGACCGAGGAAACCTCCGCCAGGGTCAGCCTCCATGAGTTCCGCTCACGCAGGTCGACCTGCTGCTCGTCCTGGTCGAGCCGCCCCTCCGGAAACAACTGGCGCTGCGCCTCCCGCTCCTCCGCAAGGAGCGGCACCTGCGAAAGTTCGGCGGCATGGGTCAACCCGGCGATCTCCGACAGCGTGCGCGCCTGAACCGCCGCCGCCGGTTCCGACCCCGAACCGGGCAGCATGTGGTACCCGCGCAGCCCCTCGTAGGCACCCAGTAGCCGACGCGCCGCCACCGGCATGTCGTCCAGTCCCGCCCGCTCCTGCTCCATCATGTGGCGGTAGAACTCCGGGGGACGACGCACGGTCTGGCAGGCGTTGTTGATGATGAAGTCCAGCCGGGACCGCGTGGTCATCAGGTGCCGGCAGAAGGCCTCCACGCTCGGTGTGTGCCGCAGATCCAGCCCGAAGATCTCCAGCCGATGCCCCCATTCCCCAAAGTCAGGCTCCGCCGCATAACGCCGCGCCGAATCCCGCGGGAACCGCGTGGTGACAATCAGCTCCGCCCCCGATCGCAGCAGCTTGATCCCCGCCTGATACCCGATCTTCACCCGCCCTCCGGTGAGCAGCGCAACCCGACCCCGCAGATCCGCCAGCTCGCCCCGCTTCCGATGGTTGAACTCCCCGCAGGCCGGACAGAGCTGATCGTAAAACGGATGCAGCGTCCGGTAGTCCTGCTTGCAGATGTAGCAGTTCTGCGGCTCCACCACCTCCCGGAACACCTCGTCCGTGGCCACCTCCTCCTGCTCGAATCCCGCCGGCGGAAAGACGTTCGGCGTGGTGAACACCTTCTCCCTCCGCAACCGCCGGATCCCCGCCTCGTCCAACCGCGCCTGCGACTTCTCCCGCTTCTCCGCCTTCCGCTGCCGGATCCGCGCCTTCACCAGACGCCGCCGCTCCTGCACGTCCGGACAGTAGATCTCCCCCGCCGCCGTCATCAGCCGGGTCCGCTCCTCCACCGAAAGCCCCGCCAACAGCGCCCGATTCGAGGCCACCCGCTCCAGCAACCGCGACGCCGCCCGCAGTTCCTCCGCAACCCGCGACGCCTCCGACTCCCCGCCGTCCCGAACACGGGCCGGCGCCGGTGTACCGGCGGATGACTGGGCGGAAGGAACGCTGGACTCAGGAACGGTTGGGGTCGGGGACATGCGGCGCCCGCTTCAAAAGCGGCGCCCTTGTTAGGCGCCTCCCCGCAGCCCTGTCAATGCGCCAACCCGCCCCGCCCTCCCGCGCCCTCATCGCGAAGCCGAGACCACCAGCGCCCCCAACCCCACCAGGGCCAGGATCATCAGCACGAACAGCGTGATCTTCACCCAACTGTACGGACGATCGCCGGCGATCGCTCCGGTGCAGCCGTTCACCAGCACCTGATAGTTCTTCCGGCCGTAGGCGTAGGTCAGCAGCCACACCGGAGCCAGGATGTGCTTGAAGGTCTGACCCGAGTAATGCGCCCGCACCCGCAGGTTCCGATGCGTGTCCCCGGGCACCTGCGAGGCACACATGCTGCGGACCTGGGCGTCCATGCTCTCGCGCGAATGCCCCGCCGCGGCAACCAGGTCGATCTGGTACTGCTCAACCACCCACCCCGCCACGTAGCCCGGATCGTAGGGCTTCAACTCCGCGGTCGTCGGAAAGGGCTCGATCTTGGACAAAAGATCCGCCCGCACCCCCTTCGAGCCGGACACCAGTTCGTCGTCGAAGAAATGGGCGAGGCTTCCCGAGCTCGGCACCCAGCGCGTCCGCTGCACCTGCCGGGTCTGCAGGTTTCCCTGGGCATCCCGATAGGTCTGGGTCTCGTAGTAGTGGTACCCGGACTCCGCCGTCCAATGGGCCTCCACGTGGGCGTCGAAGGTCCAATAGGGCAGGTAGACCCCGTGCACGGTGTCGGTGACGGCACGGTCCTTGAGCTTGTTCGGCGCGAACCAGCGCGACGCGTACCACCGCCGCATCTGATCCCGCACGGCGGCGTCGGGCACCTTGAACGGCAGCAGGCTCGAGGGACGGATCGGCGCCGATTGCTCCTCGATGGGCACGATGGCCGGCGACCCGCAGAAATCACACCGCTGGGCAACGCGCCTGGGGTCGAACACGGAGATCGCGTTGCAGTTGCGACAGCGCACCGACCGCGTCTCAGCCTGCCAGCCGCGCTGCTCCGGCCCGATGCCGCGCAGGGCCATCGCCAGGTCGTTCTCCTCGATCAACGAACCGTCGTCGGCAAGCTTCGCGGGCGAGACCGTGCTGCAATAGGGACACACCAACGACTGCCGGGACGGTTCCCAGCGCGCATCGGCGCCGCAGGCCGGACAGGCGAACTTGTCGCGGGCATGGACTTCGGACATGGACGGAAGGTTCTGAATCGGAACGCCGGATCCGCCCCCGGCATGGCGGGAGACGGACCCGGTTGCGCGGTTCGCTTCAGTGGCGCAGGAACTCCTCGAGGGCACCCACGGACACCCGCCACACGGAGCCGATCCTCCTGCCCTTCAGATCCCCCGATTCCAGGCTGGCCAGGACGTCCGCCTCCCCGACCCCGAGCTGCTCGGCCACCTCGGCCGGCGAAAGCAGCCGCGGCAACCCGGCCGCGGCGGCGCCGCCCGCGACAGCCCCCATCGCCGGCGGTTGCCCCCCGAGAGGCGGCGGCGACCCCGCCGGCGGTTGCTGGAACTGGTGCGCCAACTGCTGCGCCATCGCCAAACCGATCCCAAGCTGCGCCGCAGCGCTGCCCGTGCCGCCCTCCCCCTTCTCCAGCCCCTGCGCCATCTGGAACTTCACGTAGTCGTTCAGGTTCCCCACCGCCGACATGCTCGACCGCTTGTCGATCGCCGCCTCCACCTCCGGCGGAACCGAGGCGTTCTCCAGAATGAAGCTGGTGATCTCGATCCCGTACTTCGTCGTGGTCTGCGGGTTGATCAGCGGTAGGATCGCCTCACCCACCTCCTGGTACCGCGTCGCCAGGTCCAACACCGGAATCCGCGCGCTCGCCACCGCGTCGGTGAACACACTCACGATCCGCGAACGCATCGTGTCGTGAAACTCGTCGAGCCGGAAGTGATGGTCCGTCCCCGCCACCTCCTTCAGGAAGACCTTCGGATCCACGATCCGGAAATCGAACGTGCCGAACGCACGGACCCGGACGATGCCGAAGTCCTGGTCCCGCATCATGATCGGATTCGAGGTGCCCCACTTGTTCCCCGAGAACAGCCGGGTGACCACGTAGTACACGTCCGCCTTGAACGGCGATTCGAACCCGTACTTCCAGCCCTTCAGCCGGCAAAGAATCGGAAGGTTGTCCGTGATCAGGTCGTGCTTGCCCGGACCAAAGGTGTCGCCGAACTGGCCAAGGTAGACGAACTGCACCGCCTGACTCTCGCGCACGATCAACTGCGCGCCGCGCTTGATCTCGCGGTCCTCGTCGGGCCACCGCACGCTCAGCGTGTCCCGTGAATCGTTTTCCTCCCACTGGATGATCTCCCAGGCCTGGGACTTGAGAAAATTGAGGATGCTCATGCGTTGGTTTCGGACGGGTTGATGACCACTCAGGCGATAGGCAAGTTGCAGTTTTCCGGCGAGCAAAAAGACGGCGGGCCCCCCGCGCGTCACCGCGCCGCGGCGACCGCCGAAAGCACCGCGTACACGACATTCACGTTCGCGACATCCCCGTGGTCCGCCACAAACCGGTCCGCTCCGAGGTTGTAGATCCGCCCACCCTCGAGCTGATAACCCGCGCCCGCCGCCTGCATCGGCGTGTCCACGGTCCCCGGTGTCTTCTGCGCCCCGTTCCGACCCATGCCGCCATACGCCGAATTCTTGTCGCCCAGCCCCGACGCATTCTGTCCGGCCAGCAGCGACGCCAGCGGATACGCCACGCCCACCGCCTTGTCGTTCACCGTGCAGGTGATCACCACCGGCCCCGACACCACCCTCGCCGCCATCACACCCCGGAACGCCCCCGCATCACCCCGCCCGTTCCAGTCCGGCGAGAAGCCATGATGCGAGAACGCCGCCTGCAAAAGGCTCAGCGACGCCACCCGAATCCCGCCCGCCGAAGCCGCGGCCGTCACCAGGCGACCACCGAAACTGTGCCCCACCAGATGCACCCGGAGACCCGCATGCACCGCCTGGATCCCGCGCAACACCGGGTTCAACCCACCGGCACCCACCCGCCCCGCCCGCTCCTTCATCTGATAGTAGGTGGTGTAGTTCAGCAGGTTCCTCGCACCCGACAACGCCCCGCTGAAGAAATCCATGAAACCGGCCGCGCCGCCGTCGGACATGCCAAACCCCGCCGCGCCCCCTCCCCCGGCCTCCGACGACGCCCCCTCCGATACGAACGACACCGGCCTCGACATGCGCTCGAACAGGTCCGCCGCGTCCATCGATCGAAAGGCGTCCGAGGCGTCCTCAGGATCAGCCGAACCGCCCGCCACCAATCCCCGAGCCTCCTCCGCAAACTGTCGGCACGCCGCGTCGCTGTCCTCCAGCCTCGGCAGCAACGCCTTGAGCCGCCCGATCCGCTCGGCCGCATCCGGCGCGTCGAAAGCGTCCGCGAGCTGGTCCAGCTTCTCCACCAGGTCGGCCGTGCCCAGCCCGCCCGTGACTCCCGCCGCCCCGCTCGGAATGAGCTCCTTGTCGGTGAACTTCTTCGAGGGCCAGAGCACCCCCAGCACCACGAACCTCCGGTCCCCGAGCCCCGCAGGACGCCCGCCCGCCACCAGGTGATCCGCCTGCGTCAGAAACGCCTCATACAACGCGTCCGCCTCGGCCATGTCGTTGTTCCAACCGTGCGAAATCACCACCAGATCCGTGGCCCCGGCCACCGCCAGGTGACGGGTCAACGCCTCCACCTCGCCCGGCCGATGCACCGCGCCGGCCTTGTTGAATTGCACGGGGAAATACGGGAATCGATCAATGGTCTTCATGCATGGCTCCTGGCATTCCTGTCTCGTTCCATCGACTTCAGACAAACTGGATCGCGCGCATGAGATCCACCAGGCCGCGCCCCTGAAAACTGGGCTCCCTCCCCAGGTCGGTCGCGGTCTTCATGAAGATCTCCTTCACCCGCTCGGGTTGACCGATGAACTCGCGCTTCACCGAAAGAAACGCGGCCACGCAGCCGGAAACATGCGGCGCGGCCATGCTGGTGCCCGTGTACTCCGCGTAGTTCGGCCCCGGTTGCCCGCCATCCAACCCGAGCTTCGCCTTCAGGTCCTCCCGGATCCTCCCCGCCGCGCACGAGAGCACCTTCTCCCCGGGCGCAAGCAGGTCCGGCTTCATCCGGCCGTCACCCGTCGGTCCCTTCGCCGAAAAATACGAGACCCCGTACACATGCGGCATGGTCCGATGGGTGGAACCAACGGTGATCGCGAGCTGCGCGTTCCCCGGATCGTTGATGGTCAGCGCCATGCCCGCCTTCCGAGCCCCCAGCGCGTCCGTGGCCAGCGTCCCATACCCCGTGTTCCCCGCCGCCACCACCACCACCACCCCGGACCGCACCAGCCGGTCCACCTCCACGCAAAGCTGGCTCTGCCCGCAGGCGAACCACTCCGGATCAAACGGATAACCGACCGACAGGTTCACCCCGTGGATCCGGATCCGACGGCCATACGCGTTGATCTCCTGAATGTGCGAGAGCGCCGCGATGATGTTGCTCACGTTCCCCCGCCCTCCGGCGTCCAACACCCGAAGACTCACCAGCTTGGCCATCGGCGCCATCCCCGAGATCGACCGCAACCGAACCCGCTCCAACGCCACCTCCTTCCCCACGTCACTTCCCTCCGTCTTCAGCACCCGCTGAAACGCCACGATCCCGGGATTCTCCTGCTCACCGTCCCCACCGCCGGCGGCCATCTCGGGAATCTCACCCGAGATGATCCCAGCCACATGCGTGCCGTGCCCGTACTCGTCCGTCAGCGGCGCGTCCTTCCCGGTGAAATCCCGATGCCACGCCTCCACATCCCCCAACAGGTTCCCGCGCCGGTCGAAATGTCCGTGCCCCCCGTCGATCCCCGAGTCCACCACCGCCCAGACCACGTCCGTCCCCGCCGCCTTGAACGCCGCCCGCGCCGCATCCGCCTTCACGGTCGCAATCGAACCGTGAATCAACGGGTAAACCTCGAAATCCTCCCAGACCTGGTAGATCGCCCGCGGCGCCGGCTTGTCCACAGGCCACGAGGCCGCAACGTCCTTCGCCGGAAATCCCTTCGCCACAAGCGCCGCGTTGCTCCAGCCGTCCAACCCCACCAGTTCGCACAACACCGCCCCCGTCATGGTCGCAAACACGTACTGCGTCTGATCCCGGTTCTTCTCCGATTCCAATACCCCCAGCGCAGCGTCATCCCCCGCCGACAACAGCCGCAACACCCCCAGAATCCATTCCCGCGCCGCCTTGCGACCCCGCGGAAAATCGAGGTGCGCGTCCACGATCACCTCGTACCGCACCGGCGCACGTCGCCCACCCCGCTTCCCATCCCGGTTCACCCGGTCGAGCAGCGGCAGCGCCACCACGCTCTTGCTCAGCGTCCGCTGGATCCGGTCGCGGTGCTCCGCTTCCGTCACCCGCTTCGTCGCCCGCTTCCGCGGCGTTCCTCCCGCCTTGCCCTCCGTCTTCATCGCTCGCTCCCTCGGCTCCCACCCGCGACGCAGCCCCTCCTGTCCGTGCCGCTCACCCGGGTGTCCGGTCACCGTCGACGATCCGATCCCGCATGGCCAGCCCGAATCCCCCGCGGATTCGCCCCCCCGTCGGCCCCCGGGTTTGCCCGTTGACATCCGCCCACCCCGCGCGGCTAATCCGCCACGGATCCTTCCCCTCCCAGGAACCAATGCTCTCCACCATTCCCAGGATTCTTCGGGACCAGGTCGAAGCGTTTCTTCTGCTCAAGGCAGAAGCCCCTCCCAACCGCCGGATCGTCCACCTCGGACCCGTCACCGAACCCAACGGCACCCTCTCCATCCCCGCCGATTCCGTCGGGATGTGCGTCTTCAACATCGACGAGGAACGAATCACCCGCACCGCGGGCATCGCCCCCAATCGCGCCGGCGCACACAGCACCGCCGCCAGACCGGAGGTCCGCCTCAGCCTCCACGTCCTCTTCGCCGCACACTTCACCCGCTACGAATCCGCCCTGGACCACATCGGCTGGATCCTCGGCTTCTTCCAGACCCGCCACGTGTTCTCACCCCGCAACACCCCGGGCATGGACCCCTCCTGGTCCGAGGTGTCGGTCGACCTCCACCCCCTCACCCTCGAACAACAACACCAGCTCTGGTCCACCCTCCGCGCCCCGCTCCTTCCCTCCATCTGCTTCCAGGTCCGCCCCGTCGTCCTGCACGAGGAGGATCTCCCGCCCGACAACCCCGCCGCCTCCGGCCCCGTCCTCAACCCCGGCGACCTCGTCCCGCGCATCCCCGGACGCCCCTGACCCGCCCAGTTCATCCACCCGCACCACCCCCCGGCAGCGACCCCGTCCGCTCCAACTCCAGCAGCAGCCGCTTCCGCCACACACCCCCGCCGTAGCCCGTCAGGGACCCGTCCTTGCCCAGCACCCGGTGGCACGGAATGAGGATGCAGATCCGGTTCGCCCCGTTCGCCTTCGCCACCGCCCGCCGCGCCCCGGGCCGCCCCACCCGCACCGCGAGCTCCTCGTAGCTCCGCGTCTCCCCATGCCCGATGCGCCGCAGCTCCGCCCAGACTTCCTCCTGAAACGGCGTCCCGCTCGGAACCAGCGGAAGGTCAAAATCCCGGCGCCGCCCCTCGAAGTACTCCCCCAACCGAACCCGCAACGCCTCGAGCCACGCATGACGCCCCGGCACCACCGCGCACCCGAACCGCGCACGCACCGCGGCGAGATTCCTCTCCAGCATCCGGCGGTCGGTGTACTCCAGCAGACACACCCCCGCGTCGTTCGCCGCCGCCAACAACGGCCCCAGCGGACTCCCGATGAGCGTCGCCACGATCCGATCCCCGGTCTGCCGCGCCCGACCGGGCGGCTCACCGAAGATTCGCCGGAAGGCATCCCGGAAACCGCTGTTCGACTCAAACCCCGCCCCCAGCCCGGCGTCGTCCAGATCGTCACCCTCCCGAAGCCGGGTGAACGCCGCCCCCAACCGCTGCGCCCGGCACCACGCCGCAAAACTCATCCCGTAGTGCGCCTGAAACCATCGCCGCGCCCGCTCAGGGCTGATCCCCAGCTTCATCAGGTCCGCCGAGGTCCATCGTGACTCCGGCGACGCTTCGATCCTGCCGATCAGCCCGACCACCCACTCCGGCGGCGTCCCGTCCACCGCCTCCGGCCGGCAGCGCTTGCACGCCCGATACCCCGCCAGACGACACGCCCGGATCGACGCCAGAAACTCCACATGCTCCAGCCGCGGCCGCGAAGGACACGACGGCCTGCAGAAAATCCCGGTCGTTCGAACCGCCGTGAAAAAAATGCCGTCGTACGCCGCATCCCGGCGTTCAAAGGCACGGACCATCTCCTCGTGGGACGGCAACAGCTCCGGCGAACCCTTTGTCTTCACCGCGACATCCTACCACCCGGGTCCACCGAAATTGCGACACGGCATCGCCCGTTCATCGAACCTGCGCCGATGCGAGATCCTGCCCCGACCGCAACAGCCGCCGGGCCTCGCCCAGCAGGAACTTCACGTCCGTGAAAGGCTCCGCGCTGATGTCCTGCCAGCGGACCCGCCCCGCCGCATCCACCAGGAACGTTCCGTGCAACGCCCGATCCTCGAAATCGTCATACGCCCCGAACGCCCTGAACCCCGCCAGCTTCTCGTCCGAGACCACCGGAAATGACGTCTTCCCTTCCGCCCCGGCCCGTCGCGCCGTCCAGGGAAGATCCTCCGGCGCATCCAGGCTGATGGCCACGATCGGAATCCCCGCCGCGGTGAAGTCCTCGGCCGCAGGCCCGAACGCCCGGAGCTGTTCGATGCAATGCGGACATCCATGCCCGAGGTAGAAGATCAGCAGGTGCGGCCGCCCGGCGTACTCGCCCGACGCCAGCGTCCCCCCGCCGTGACGCGCAAACTCCCAGGTGGGCGCCGGATAGGGCTCCCACAACCTCGGCCCCAGTGTGTCCAGCGACGGACGAACTCCCGTGTCCATGGGGACCGGATACGCGATCCGCCAGTCGCCCTCGATCCCCTGCGCGTCGGCAACGGCCTGGAGCCGATCCAGGATCGGAAGATCCCCATCCGCCGCCGCGGCGGCGGCACGGACCGACGCGAACGCCTGCACGGCCTCGTTGGTCCGACCCGCCTGCCAAAGCACATCACAGCGCACCGCGAGTTCATGCAGTTGGTTGGTCGCCTTCTCGGCCGCATCCCGCGCCGCCTTCACCGCCTCGTCCACCCGCCCCGCCTTCAGCCACGCGTAGGCCAACCGTGTGGCCGGGGCCTTCCGCGCCGATTCAAACAGCTCGCGCGCTTCCTCCTCCCGCCCCCCGAACACCGCGACCCAACCCCGCAACTCGGCCAGCGCCTCGTCGATCGGCACGATCTCCTTGTCATAAGCCTGCATCGCCTCCGACATCGCCCGACCGACTTCCTCCCGGTTCTTGCGTTCCTTGCGCGCCTTGGCCTCCGCCTTCTCCGCAGCCTGAAACCGATCCGTCGAAGCCGCCGTCCTCAACCGCTCCAACCCGGCCACCGCCTCCGCGGCCGCCTCCCCTGACCCGGTCTTCATCAGCCGGGCATACCCCAGCGCAAACAGCCTAAGCGCCTCCTGCTCCCGATGCTCCGCGGTCTCCAAAACCCCGCCCTCCGCCTCGGCGATCACTTCGTCCCACATCTCCCATCGCAGCAGCACCCCCGCCAACCGCAGGCGCCCGTAGGCCGAGGACGACCCGCCTTTCCCGAGGTGATTCCACTTCGGATGGCGCGGAAGCCCCGCAAGGTTCCGCGCGATCTCCGCCGCCTCGCGAACCCGGCCAAGGTGGCTCAGCGATCGCGACAGCCATTCCTGGTTGTGCGCGTAGTTGTGGATCTGGTCCGGAAGGATCCGCGCCCGCCGCATATGGGCATGGTCGACACGGGCGGAGGCCTCCTGCTGCCACGCCGCGTCCGCATACCGGTGCAGCTTGTCGTAGGTGTGCCCAGGCATGTGCCAAAGATGCGCGATCCCCGGCCCGGAAGGCCCGCCCCTGGCTGCGGACTCCAACGCGCGCACCGGCTTCTCCTGATCCCACAGGTGAATCCGGTAATGATGCGCCGGATGCAGCGGCGCCCGGGCGAAGACGCCATCCAGAAGCGCGTCGACCGCCTGATGGCTCGGGATGGGCAAGGACCTGTCGTTCCCGAACCCGGCATTGTCCCAGATCTGGTACGCGAGAAATGCCCGCGCCTCCACGTCGTCAGGATCGTCCTGAACCAGCGACTCCAACGCCCGTACATAATGACGCCGCCGTTCGCGCTCCGGTCGTTCCTTGTCGCCGTCCTTCTCCCGCCGGTACTCCGCCAATGCCTCGATCCAACGCACCTCCCGACCGGAGGCGCCGGACTTCAACTCCATGGCCCGGGCGATGAAGTCCCGCGCGCGCCCCGCGTTGTTCACATTCGCCATCGCCATGCCCCAGTAAGCCATGGCGCAGTTCGGATCGAGGCGCGCGACATGGCGGAAGCTGCGCTCGGCCTCGTAGTACCAGAAGCCGTGCAACTGCCCGACCCCCTGGTCGAAATAGGCCTGCACCGCCGGGTTCGTGGATGTCACCGGGAAATGCACCGCCGGCATCCCGGCCATGAGCACCGCCGCCCCCCGGGGCCCCTCGTTGAACGCCTCCCCATGCATCGAATGCCCCGGCGCAGGCTCCGGCCCATGCACCGGCGCCTCCTCACCCTCCACGGCGCCCACCGCACACGCCAACCCCCGGCAAAGGATGAGAAGCAGGACCGCAAGGCGCCCGACCGCGGACACGCCGCCCCCCGACCGGATCCGATGGGAAAGACTCATGCCGCGATGTACGCCGCGGCCACACCCCCGGCAAGCCAATCCTGCGCCGATCAGACACACCAGCCTCGGCCCGACCATGATCGCCGCGGAAACCACCGCACACCGGTCCCCCGCGTCCGGGCCCGCCCCGGCGTCAGTCGAGGTTCACCGCGCCACAGAAATGCACCTCCAGACCGAGCTCGGCCAGCGCCGCAGCCTTGATCCGGCAGGCCCGGTGCGCCTGGCGCTCGCTTGGCGCGTACACCACCTGGATGTGGTTCGACTTGTGCCTCGCCATCATCTGGTCCCGCGTCACCCCCTGGACCACCGCATGCATGATCGGCCACTGCGGTGTCGTCTCCCGCCACCGGCGCTCCGTCTCCTCCCCCGGCAACGCCACCACCTTCGCCACCCCAAGATCGGCGTGAAGCCGCCCCCCCATCACAAACACCCGGCTCCACACCACCCAGCCCGGCTTGCTCACCCCCTTCAGCGTCCCACCCCCCAGCCGGAAATACATCGACGGCTGCCGCTCGCTGCTCGCCCCTTTCCAGCCCCCGACGAAATGCGCCGGCGGCGCCGCACCCGAAATCAGAAACACCCAAACATAGTCGTCCACCCCCTCACCCCGGTAATGCTGCCCCCAACGCAGATCATGAAGCGTGTTCTCCGGCGCAAACCCCAGCGCCCGCCAAAGCTCGTACGTCACCAATCCGTCCAGCCCCGCGCACTCGTCCACCTCGTTGAAGTGCGGCAGCGCCTCGCCCGGATACAGCTCCCGACCGTCCACCGAACGCACCGGCGGACGATCGACGTTGTTCAGCGTCCCCTCCACCAGATCACTCGCCGGCGCGAGATCCTTCAGCCCCTGCTGGTACTGGATCCCGATCGTCCGACACCCGAACTCATCCGCAATCCGCAGCGCCGCAATGTACATGCGGCATTGCTCCAGGGTCTGCGCCTCCGTCAACTCCGTGGCCTCGTCCCCACCCCACTGAAACCGCAGCCCCTTCCTCCGATACCACCCCAGCACCTCCCGCGCCTCGTCATCCCCAACCCCGCGCATCGCCGCATACAGCGACGACTGACTCAGGCGCTCCTTGAACACGCCCGTCGGATGCAGCAGCTCGTCGGGAATGATCGCATTGAACATCCCCATGCACCCCTCATCGAACACCCCCATGATCGCCTTCCGCCGACGAAACGCCGCAGCCCACTCACGCCCGGTCTGCTCGTCCGCCAGCGGCAGCTTCACCCGCTCGAGATCCCGCACGTGGCTCGTGTCGTGCGTCACCCGCCCCGTCGCAAGCCACTCCCTCAGCCCCCCACGGAAAAAACCGTCCTTGAACGTCTCGCTCCACAACGTGCTGTAACGCACCCCCGCCTTGGTCATCGACCCGTTCAGGTTCAACATCCCCACCAGCCCAGGCCACGTCCCCGACCAGTTCGCCACCGTCAGAATCGGCCCACGATGGGTCGTCAGTCCCGCCAGCACGTGGTGGCTGTACTGCCACACACTCTCCGCCACGATCAACGGCGCCTCGGGATCCATCCCCCGAAACACCTCCATGCCCAGCTTCTGCGAATCAATGAACCCATGCCCCTTCGCCTTGTCCACCCCATGCGCCCGAACCAGCCGCGCCCCCTCCGCCTTCACCGCTTCCGCCAGAATCCCCTCCATCCTCGCCTGCTCGGGCCAGCACTTCTGATTCGCCGACAGTCGCAGATCACCGCTGGCGATGAGCTGAACTGTCATTCGTGAGGAACGGGACACTCGTGGGACAGCCGAAGACATGCCCGAGTCAAAAACGGTCCCCACCCCCTTGGCAACGGTTCTTCCACCCCATACCCCGCACCCCCACCCGCCCCAAGCATCCGCGTTGTCCCACCCTCTCCCTTCGGGCAGCCTCACCACCCATGGAGTCCCTGCCCCGTCTCCTCGCCCCCTGCCTCGGCCTCTGCCTTCTCCTCCTCCCCGCCTGCGCCGCCACACCCCCGACCCGGCCCGCGGACCCCGCCGCAAATGCCGCACCCCCATGGCCCGTCCACACCCTCCAGGCCGACCGCACCTGGCGGGTCAACCTGCCCCGCGGCCAACGTATGGACGCCTCCGCCCTGCTCCGCCGCTCCGACGGCTCCCTGCTCACCGTCAACGACCAGTCCGGAATCCTCTACACCCTCGTCCCACTCAACCACACCAACGTCGCCGAGCTCCTTCCCCTGGAGAACTGCCTCACCCGCGAGCAACTGGCCCGGTTCGCCCCCCAGAAGATCAACCGCTACGACCTCGAGGGCATCGCCGAGGACAGCCAGGGCCGCCTCTACGTCTGCGAGGAGGCAAACCGCTGGATCCTCCGCTGGGATCCTGCCACCCGCCACGTCGACCGCCTCGATATCGACTGGACCCCCGTCCGGAAATGGTTCGCCCCGCTCGACCTCAACGCCTCGTTCGAGGGAATCGCGGTCCACCGCAACACCCTCTACGTCGCCAACGAACGCCAGAAGGGACGCATCATCACCGTCGACCTCGAAGCCCTCGCCGTGATCGACGATTTCACCGTCACGCCCTCCGGAAGCGCCTCCGATGACACCCACTTCTCCGACCTGTGCTGGGCCGATGACGCGCTCTGGGCACTGCTCCGCGACGTGCGCAAGGTCGTGAAGATCGATCCGAAAACGCACCGGATCCTCGCGGAGTTCGACTTCACCGCCATGGAACGCAGGCGGGAGGACGCCTACGGCATCCTCTTCGCCCCGGGATTCATGGAGGGCCTGTCCGTGGACGCCCAGTTCATCTGGCTTCTCTCGGACAACAACGGGGTCGGCCGCACCGTCAACGGCGCGGACACCCGCCCCACGCTCTTCCGCTGCCCGAGGCCGGATGTGTCCGACAATCCCCGCTGAACCCGGCACACCCCCGGCGTCCGCCCCGAAGCCCCGGCTCGTCCCACGCTTCGCCAGCGGGCCGTCAGCCGGCCATCAACAGCCACGCCATGCCGAAGCAGAGCGACAACAGAGTGATCGGTATGCCGAACTTCGCGTAATCCCAGAACCCGACCTCGCAGTGCCCGCGCGCCGACTCGACGACAATCATGTTCGCCACCGACCCAAGGATCGTGAGGTTCCCCGCGAACGTCGTCGCCAGAGCCATCACCCGCCACATCAGGTCCGGATCGGCGAACTCCGGTATCCACCGGCCCGCGACCAGCACGAACGGCACGTTCGAGAAGACGTTCGACCCAAGCACCGAGAACCAGGCGAAATGCACCGCCTGGCTTCCCGGCGTGTCCCCGAATACCGAGCCGATCGCCCGATAGATCTGCTCGGGAAGACCCGTGCCATTCAATCCCTCCACAACGACAAACAGTGCCGCGAAAAACAGCAGCAGGTGCCAGTCGACGAGCCTCAGCACCTCGTGCGTGTCCCGCCGCGCCAGCACCATCACCAGCGCCCCGCCTGTCAGCGCCGTCCACGCCAGGTTGAACCCAAGCAGAAACCCGATCACCACCAGCGTCAGCGCGATCAGTGTCACCCCCAGCAAACGCCGGTCCACCGGCCGCACCTCCACCTCGCCCGCCGGAATCCTGGCCCCCTCGAGCTCCCGCCTGAAACCCCAACGCAACACCAGGAACTGGATCAGCAACCCCGCCACGGCCGGTGGAATCAGGCTCAGACTGAAATCCATGAATCCGATCCGCGACATCTGCCCGATCAGCATGTTCTGCGGATTCCCCACCAGCGTGCAGACGCTCCCGATGTTCGCCCCCATCGCCAGCGTCAGCAGGTACGGCGCCAGCGGTAGACGTCCCCTGACCACCACCGCCACCACCATCGGGGTCAGCATCAGGCACACCGTGTCGTTCACCAACAACGCCGACAACACCCCCGAAACCAACGTCAGCCCGAACATCAGCCGCACCGGCGTCCGCGACACCTTCAGCACGCGGTCCGCTGTCCAACCGAAGAACCCTGCCAGGTCCAGGTACGCCGCAAGCAGACTCATCCCCAACAGCAGCACCAGCGTGTCATAATCCACCGAGCGGTACACCTGCTCGGGCGTCATCACCCCGCACACCACCATCAGAACCGCTCCCAACAGCGCCGCCGCCGGTCGATTCAGCGGCAGCACCTTCAGACGACGACCGCTGATCAGGACATAGACGAATCCGAACACCCCGATCGCCACCCACTCCCGCTGGATATCGCTCATGCTTCCCGCGCCCACGCCCGGGAGCCCGATCGAACGTCGCCACCGTCACGACTGCAAGGACCGACTCCTCCCTCCACCGTGCCGCTAGATCGCACGTGCCCCGGCCCCTGCCCCGTGCTTCAATCCCGGCGCCATGTACGAACCGTCCCTGGAGAAGTTCCGCGAGCTGGCCGGCAAGGGAAACCTGATCCCCGTCTGCCGCCGCCTCCTCGCCGACTTCGAGACCCCCCTCTCCGCCTACACCAAGATCCGCGGCCAGGGGGAATCCTTCCTCCTCGAGTCCGTCGAGGGAGGGGAACATCTCGGACGCTATTCCTTCGTCGGCTGCAATCCCAGGGCGGTCATCCGCCAGTCCGGCAGCCAGGTCGATACCCTCGAACAGGGACGCGTGACGGCCAATTTCACCGTCACCCCGACCCCAAACCCAGCCAACCCCACCGAGGTCCGTGACGGCCTCGCCGTCGTGGAACGCTGGATGTCCCGGTACCGCCCCGTCCTCGTCCCCGACCTCCCCCGCTTCACCGGCGGGGCTCTCGGGTTCATCGGCTACGAGTTCATTCACGACATCGAACCCGTCGTCCCGAAGCCCCCCCTCGACGAACTCAAGACGCCCACCCTCTACTTTCTCATCGCCGACCAGGTGCTCGTGTTCGATCGCGTCGCCCAAACACTCACCATCATCGTCAACGCTTTCCTTGAGGACGGCGCCAACCCGGACGAGGTGTACGAGGATTCCATCGCCGAGATCGACCGACTGGTCTCGCTTCTCGAACAGCCCATTCAGAGCCGCGCGGTCTCGTTTCACCCGGAAGCCCCGGAGATCGAGTTCCAGTCCAACCAGACTCCGGAACAGTTCCAGGCCAATGTCGCCCGCGCCAAGGATTACATCCGAACTGGCGACATCTTCCAGGTCGTTGGCTCACAGCGCTTCTCCGCGCCCTGCACGGCTCAACCCCTCGACGTCTACCGGGCCGTGCGCTCCATCAACCCGTCCCCCTATATGTTCCTTCTGGAACTGGACGGCTTTGCCCTCGTCGGGGCCTCACCGGAAATCCATGTCCGCTGCGAAAACCGGCGCGTCGAGATCCGGCCCATCGCCGGAACCCGCCGCCGCGGCAAAACCCCCGAGGAGGATTCCCAGCTTGAGCAGGAGCTCCTCGCCGACCCCAAGGAACGCGCCGAGCATGTCATGCTCATCGACCTCGCCAGAAATGACGTCGGCCGAGTCTGCGATTTCGGCACGGTCCAGGTGAAGGACCTGATGATCGTCGAGCGTTACAGCCACGTGATGCACATCGTTTCCCAGGTCGAGGGCGCCCTGAGCGACCAGCGGTCCCCCTACGATCTCATGCGCGCGACCTTCCCAGCCGGCACCCTCTCCGGCGCCCCGAAAATCCGCGCGATGCAGATCATCTCGCAGCTGGAGGCCAGCACCCGCGGCCCTTATGGCGGCTGCGTGGGTTATTTCAGCTTCCTCGGCAATCTCGACTGTTGCATCACCATCCGCACCGCCCTGCTCAAGGACGGCCATGCATACGTGCAGGCGGGCGGTGGTTGGGTGCATGACTCCACACCCGAGGGGGAGTTTCAGGAGACGGTGAACAAATCCAAAGCCATGCGGAATGCGATCGCCATGGCCGAGTCCTTCGCGCGCGCCTGATCGCCCTTCGGCTCTCGCAGCCGCCTCTTCCCAGCGACCCGGCCCCTTCGGAGCCCGGCACCTGCCGGCCACGATTCCCGAAGGAACGGGCCTGCCCCTGTCCCAGCAGGCTCTCCTCTTCGCCCAGTGATCCGGCCAACCCCGCACGGCTGGCCCCTGCTCATTCACCCATCTCGGGTGGTCCCGCCCTGGACCGAGTCCCGGCTGGCCCCTGATCCCGGCCACCGTCCTTCACCCTCCCCCCGCGGTCCCGTCGCTGCCTGTCTAAAATGAGAAGACCGGGCTTTTGGCCCGGCCTTCTCTTGATTGTCTGATGCTCTGACCCGGATCAGCGCTTGATCCGGAAGAGGCGCGAGGCGGCGGTGGCCGGTTCGCTGTAGGTGCCGGAGGTGTTTCCGGTGCCGGTCCAAGGACCTTCGGCACTCAGAGCCCATTCCAGTTCGCCGCCGTTCTCCCAGGTGATCGTGATGGTCTTCGAACCATCCGGATTCGTGGTGAGCGTCGGACGGGCGAGCTCAGGAGTGCCCGCGGCGTTGACCGCAACCGCGAACGTGCGGCTGGCGGAGTTGATGGAGTCGCGAACCGTGATGGTCACGGTCGCCACACCCGTGGCGTCCTTGACCGGGTTCACCGTCGCCTTCGCCACCGCACCGCTCTTGTCGAAGGTCACCCCGGCGATAACCGAGGGATTCGAGGAGGTGGCGGAGAACTCGAGTTCCGCCAACGGGGTGTCGATGTCCTGCACGTCCAGCGTGATCTCCACAGGCGTGTTCGCCGTGGTGATCTGATCGGCGATCAGGCCCAGGGTGGGAGCGTTCTCGGTGACAGTCAGCGGGAACGCCTGGCTGACCCGGGTCGTACCATCCGAGACGTGGATCGTCACGGTCGCACTGCCGGAGGCGTCGCGAACCAGGTTGACCGTCGCAACATAGGCTCCAGTCGAGTTGACGCTGAAGATCACGTTGCGGACCAGGCTCGGGTTCGAGTTGTCCGAAGTGAACACCCATTGCGCAGGCGGGGTGTCCTCGTCCGTGACGGTCAGGTTGACGATCGCCGGAACGTTAGGCCGGGTCGACTGGGCTGCGATCGGTCCAAGGACCGGAGCCCGGTTGGCGCGGGTCACGGTGAGCTTGAACGTGCTTGAACCCTCACCACCGAGGTCGTCCGTGGCCGTCACGGTGATCAGGCTCTCACCGAATTGGCCCGGGTTGAGGGTGATTACCGCGTTGCGATTCTCACCGGTTCCCGTGATCGAGACCCGATTCACCAGCGCAGTGTTGTCTGCGGCGGCTGTAACCGTCGTGTTGCCGGAGGTAGAGCCCGTGACGGTGAAGGCGATGGCGCGCGGGCTTTCGTTCTCGACCATGTTCTGGTCCGCGATATCGGAGACCTCGAGGACGTATGGAGGTCCAACCACGATCGCGATGGTCTTGAAGGCCGTGAGTTCACCGTCATCGACGGTCACCGTGATGAACACCTCTCCCTGATCCCCGCTCGAGCGGAACACCAAGGTGCGCGTCGCATCTGTACCGGTGATGTCCACCGTTCCGAACTCCGGACGGGAGATGTCGACGGTGACAACGAGGTTGCTGGCCGCCGTCTCCTGATCGAAGACGGTGAAGGTCTGTTGCAACGTCACGTTCGAGGGCAGCGGACGGTCGCTCAGACCCGTGATCTCCGGAGCCTGATTCACCGGGTTGACGGTGACCGTGAAGCTGCTTTCGCTGGTGGTCGTTCCATCCGAAACCGCCACCGTAACCACAGCGCTGCCGGAGGCGAACGCGGTAGGCGTAATCGTCACCGTCCTGCTCGCACCGGAGCCGCCGGTGGACAGGGCCACCAGACCCGGATTGTTGGACGTCGCGGAGACCGTGAGGTTGGTCACCGGCGTGTCAGCATCCGCCACCGTGAAGGGCACGGTGATCGCAACGTTCTCGTCCGTGGTCACGTCGGAGATCGCACTGATCGTCGGCTCGGTGGTGAAGATGTTGAGGATCCAGCCACCGGCGAGGGTGAACCCGTCAGGGGCGGCGTCGTCGATAACATACAGCGACCAGGTTCCGTTCGGACTGGTGCCCGTAAAGGCCGCTCCCAGCGTGGCACTGATCGTGCCGGCGGGCGCGTCCGGGAAGGCATCGGAACCCTGATGGTTGGTCGGCTTGTAGGACCCGCTGACGATCGCGGTCGCGGGATTGAAGGGCAGACCTTCAGCCGCGGCGTCGTCGAGGGTGATCCGCACGTTGGTGAGGCGTTCCCCGCCACCAGCGTCGCTCATCAGAACCACCTGCTGGCCTTGCGGCCCGACAAGCAGGATGTCCAGGTCGGAGGGATACGCGTGGTTGAGCTGCGCCAGAGTCACGGTCACCCGCTGAACTGTGCCACGCACCCGGTCCACCACGATGGTCGACGGATACAGGCTGCCTTTGCCGACGCCAGGGCTATTCGCCAGGGTGATCGGTTCAGGATTGGCGAACTGGGCGTTCAGAGCCGGCGTCACAGTCACCCGGAAGGAGGTGGTTGCCGGGCCCACGACAGGGTCGCCGTCGGACACGCTGAGCGTGATCTCGGCCGTTCCGATGCGATTGCCAACAGGCGCCACCGACAGGAACCCGCCGAGGACGAACACGTTGTTGGTCGGAATCAGATCAGGATTCGAGCTCGTGACCGTGAGGACCAGGTCCTTCTGTTGGGTCTCCGCGTCGCTGTAGGTGAAGCTCACCGGAGCGCTGGCGGTGCCCGCCGGGATGGTGATGTCGGCGACATCACTGATCGTCGGACGATCATTCTGCGAGCTCACCGTCACGGTGAATTTGCCGCTGATCGTCTGAGCGTACGGGTTGCGCGCCAGGACCGTGATCTCACTCACGCCCGAGGCGTTCGGCACCGGAGTTCCGGTAAGGGTCCAGTTGGTGCCGCTGCCGCGGAAGGTGATGTCGTTCGTCCGGATGACCGCCGAGTTGGTCGACTGGCTCCACAGGGTGAAGGTCGTGTCGGCGAAGGCTTCCTCAACGATGCTGAAGGGAACGCTGAACGCTTCGTCCTCCTTCACCGTGATGTTGGCCAGGCCGGTGATGCGAGGCTGGGTCAGGATGAACAACTCCCAGCCGCCGTTCACGAAACCCGCGTCGGAGGTGGTGTCGTCGACGATGTACAGGCTCCACACACCGTTGGCGGGGCTGCCCGAGAGCGAACCCAGCGAGGTGCCGAAGGGTGCGGCAGGTGCGGGCGCGGGCATCGGATCCGCAGCCGGATCGTAGTTGCGCGGGCGGTAGTCGCGGCTGGTCAGCCCACCGGCAGAAGGCACGTCCTCGGACGCACCATCGGTCAGCGTGAAGGTCACGTTGGTGACCGGGGTGCCACCGCCGGCGTCACTCATGAGCATCACCGACTTCCCGTTGGGCGCGACCAACAGCATGTCCACGTCGGACGGGAAGCTGTGGGCGAAGCCGTTGATCCTCACCTTGACCTGCGAGACGTCGCCGATCAGGTCACTGACCTGAATCGTGGACGGGTACGGATTGCTGGTCGAGTTGTCCCGAATCACGATCGGGGCCGCATTGGCGTAGGCCCGCTCACGGCTCTCAACGACGTTGACCGTGAAGGAACGTTCGCTGGACTTGGAGCCGTCAGTCGCCAGAACCGTGATGACCGCGGAACCGCGACGTCCAACCTCAGACTTCACTTGGATCCAGCGGTCGCCGGGGCCGAAGAAGTCCTCGGCCGGGAGCGTGCCAGCCTGATCCCGGAAGATTCGGATGTTGCTGTTCTGCACCAGGTTCGTGTTGGAGGAGGTCGCGGTCACCTTGACCGTCGAGCTGTCCACATCGTCCACACCGAATGCGATGTTGGTGGAGGTCGCACCCGCCGGGATCGCAACGTCGGTGATCGCCCGGATAACCGGAGGATCGTTGAAGGGCGTCACGTTCAGGCGGAAGGTCGAGGTAGCCGTCCGGGCCGGCGGGTTCGTCGAGTTATCGGTCACCAGAAGCGTGATCTCGGTGGTGCCGGTCTGGTTCGTGTTCGGCCACAGCGTCAGGCTCACTTCGCTGGAGCCGAGGGCGTTGACGAAGTTTGTCTGCCCGAAGAACAGCAACCGTGTGTCGGAGATCAGGACGTTGTTCCCCGACGTGGCTCGGATGGAGAGATCCTTCGGATCGGTGTCCACGTCGGTGACCAGGAAGTCGATGCGGAGCGGGGTGTTCTCGTCCGCTGTCTTCTCCGTGATACGCGAGATCTGCGGTGCGTCGTTGTCCAGGCGGACCTGGTTGGCGAGCACCACGGTATCAGCGGCCCGGTCGCTCTTGCGACGGACGCCGAGGGTGAGCAGGTTCGTGCCCCAGGCGTTGGGCTGAGGGTTCAACACCGCCTGGTAGATCCAGGGGCCACCGTCCAGGTTCGGGTCTCCCGAGATCCGGACGAAGGTCACGTTCGTGCTCGGCAGGAGCGTCGGGTTGGTGCTGGAGGCGAAGATCTCCAACTGATCCAGCTTGCTGCCCGAGTCGAGGTCGTTGATCTCGAGGTTCACCGTGGCGGTGTTGTCCTCGTCCCAGATCAGCGGGCTGGCCGTGGACGTGGTGATTCGCGGGGTGGTAACGATCTTCAGCGACCAGCCACCTGCGATCGAACCTGCGTCGTTGCCGGTGTCATCGACCACGTAGAGGGTCCAGACCCCTTCAGGATCGCTTCCGATGAACTCGGAAAGTGAGGCTGCATACGGGCCCGCGGGGGCCGGCGACGCGAACACATCACCGTCACCATAGTTGGTGGGGCGATACGAACCGGTGAACAAGGGGCCGTTGTCAGGCACCATTCCGGCGGCACCGTCCTCGAAGACAACTCGGCCGTTGGACAGCGCGATGTTGCCGCCTGCATCCGACAGCAGGAGCACCTTCTTCGGCGAACCTCCGGGCCCGACGAGGAGAATATCCAGGTCGTCCGGAGAATTGTGGCTCAGGCCTTCCAAGGTGACGGTCACGCTGTGAACGAAACCCTGCACCGGGGGCACGGTGATCGTGGAGCCGTACGGTGTTGCGGTGTTGTTGTCACGGATGGTGATCGCCGTCTTGCCGTTGTCCCAGGTGATTCCCGGGGCGCGGGTCACATTGATCGTCACGTTGATCGTGGTTTCGGCGTTCGCTTCGTCCTTCACGGTCAGGACGATCGTCGCGCTGCCGGCTTCCACACCGATCGGCCGCACACTCAGCAGGCGATTCTCATTCACGCCGCCCAGCTCGATGTTGCTGTTCGGGATCAGGGCCTGGTTGAGTGAGTTGGCGCTGAGGATGAGGTTCCTGGACGGCGTTTCGATGTCACCCACAGTGACCGGGATGCCAACAATCGATTGCCCGGCGATCACCGAGTACGTGTTGTTGGTCACGGAAAGGGTGGGTGCGTCGTTCACCGCACTCACGAGGAACCGAACGATGCTGCTCACCGGGGTGGTTCCGTCGGTGATCGTGAAGGTCAGCTGGGTCTCACCGAACTGGTTGGCCAGGGGCTTCACCGATGCGGTGATGTCACCGTTGTCTCCAACCGTCACACTATTGGGTCCGGCCAGGCTGAGATTGGTGACGTTGTTCGGAACCAGCGACGGGTTGCTGGAGGTGATCGTGGCGTTGGTGACGCTGAGCACCGAGTCGATGTCGCGAACACGGAAGACGATGCTGGTCTGGCCGTCCTCGGCGATCTGCACCAGGTTGGTGGCAGTGCTCACCAACGGCGCGTCGTCCACCGGCGTAACCGTCAGATGGAAGGACGTGCTGTTGGTGGTCCGATTGTCAGCCACGTACACCGTGATGGTGTTGGTACCGTTTTGGTTCGCGCTCGGGGTGATGTTCAACACCCGGCTGAGAGCATTGGTCGGACCAGTGACCAGATTGGTGTTGTTGACCAGCGTCTGATTCGAGGAGAGCGCCCAGGTGCGAAGCCCGACAGGTTCGGTGTCGGCGTCCGCGATGTCGAAGTTCACGCCGAAGGGAGTGTCCTCGCGGGTTTGCTGCGCTGCAATCGGTGAGATGGTCGGAGCCGTCTCGATGATGAGGATCCAGCCGCGTTCGATGGCACCGCCGTCGGAGAAGGTGTCGTCGAGCACGTACAGCTTCCAGTCGCCGTTGGGTGAACTGCCGTTGAACGTCGAGAGCGTGGAGGTGTAACCGGAGCTAGGAGCCGGAGCAGGGAACACGTCCGCACCGAAGTTGCCGGGTTGGTACGTGCGGTGCGTCAGCTTTTCCTCGGAACCGAGGGCGGCCCCCTCGTCGTCGATGGTGAGAGTGATGTTGGCGATCGAGTTGGTCGGAGCACCACCGCCGGCGTCAGCCAGCAGAACGACGCTCTTCGATCCATCCGGCGACACGAGCAGCATGTCGATGTCGTCCGGGAAGGTGTGGGTCAAACCCAGGATGGTGACGCTCACCTTGCTGATCACACCCGACATTCCGCTGACGCGGTTGATCGAGGGATATGGGTTTGCGGTTCCATTCTGAACGATCTCGATACGACCTCCGTCGCTCATGAACGAGCGATTACGGGTCACGCTGTACTTGAAGGACTTCACTCCCGGTTTTTCCGAACCAATCTGCGCGGAGAGCGTGATGGTGGTTTCACCCGTGCCGATCCCGTTGGGAAGAATGGTGATGTCCCAGATTCCGCTGCCATCGTTCCGGTCGTGCAGAATGATGTTCTCGTTCGGGATCAGGGCGGTGTTCGAGGAAGTCGCCGTGAGAACGATGTCGTTCACGTTCGATTCCTTGTCGGCCACCGTGATGGTGCGAGGACCATCGATCAGACCGGCCGGCTTGCTGCGGTCGTTGGAGCCGTCGCCCGCGATCGTTGGATCGTCGTTCACCGGGAGAACGCGCAGGAGGAAGGTCCTCGAGGAGGGAGTTCCCGTTCCAACCTGGGCGGTCACCGTGATGTTGACATCGCCGAACTTGTCGGCCGCCGGAGTGATCACCAGCGTGTGATTCGCGGTCGCCACAACGCTGGGCTCGAACTTGAGGGCGCTGGCGCTGTTGGGAACGATGTCGGGCCGGTCGGAAGTGGCGGTCAGCGTCACCGGAATCCCGGGCTGATCGTCGCCAATCACCAGACCAACGCGTTTCACCGTGTCTTCAGGGGTTTCCTGGGTGGGAATTGCCGCGAGGTTCGCCTCCGTGACGAAGCTGATCATCCAACCGCCGGCGATCTGCTGGCCGTCGCCCTTGGTGTTGCCGGTGAAGTCTCGGACAAACAGCGACCAGTTGCCGTTGGGGACGATGCCGTTGAAGATCGACAGGTTGCTGGACAGCGGACGCGAGGTGCCGGTGGCAGGGAAGTCGGCCGCCGTACGACCGTTGAGGTTGGAAGGGCGGTAGGTCCCGGAGGCCAGCGGGCCACTTGCCGGCAGCGCTCCAGGCGCGCTGTCGCTGAAGACCAGCTGACGATTCTGAATCGCGCTGGAACCACCCGCACCGGACATCAGGACCACCTGTTCACCATTCGGCCCGACCAGCAGGACGCCGAGATCCTGAGGCGAGGGATGTTGCACACCCACCAGAGTCACCTGGACTTGGCGGATCAGCCCGATTTTGTCGGCCACATTGATCGTGGACGGATAGGGTTCGGCGTTGGTCGCCCCGTTGCCCGTCCCGCTGTCCGCAATCACGATCGGGTTGCGGAGGTAATACAGCGGGCTTGCAGGGGGAAGCACCTGAAAGAGGAAGTCGAAGGAGGTCGACTTGGCCGGGGTCGGTGAACCCGCGTCCGTGGCTGTCAGAGTAATGGTGGCCTCCCCTTCGGCGGTTCCAACGGGGTAGATGCTGAAGGTCCGGGTTGTGCCCGTTCCGTTGAGGATGATGTTGCCGTCCGGTACCAGGCTCTGATTGCTGGAGCGAGCCGTCACAATGATGTTGTTGGCGGGGGTCTCGTCTGTCGCGCCGCCAGAGATGCCGAGATCGTCGACGTTGAACTCGACCGGACCCAAGGGCATGCCCGCGTACGTGAGTTGCTTGCCGATAGGGCTGATGTTCGGAGGCGTATTGAAGGGATTGACGGTAACGGTGATCGCTTGGCTGCCAAAATAATTGCGGTTGTCCTGGGCCGTAACCGTGACGGTAGCGGTTCCGTTCTGATCAGGCATTCCAGTGAGCACCAGCACACCGTTAGTACCATTCATTTCAACCGCAGCCGTGACCAGGCTGGGATTGTCCGATTGCACAACGACATTGGTCACTTCGCCATCAAAGTCAGCAACGCTGAAGGCGACACGTTTCGTCGTGTTTTCTGTAAGATTCGTGTTCACCAACCCACGAACTTCGGGCTTGGTGAAGAAGAGGAGGCTGAACCCACCCCGGACTTGAGCGCTTCCGCTGGGTCCGCTGGCCGTGTCGCGAACCTCCACCGTCCAGTTGCCGTTCACACCGATGTCATTGAAAACGGAAAGCGGTTGGCTGGAGCGGTAAATCCCAGGCACCAGGGTTCCAGGCAGTGCCGAACCCGTCACGTCGTCAAGAGCGAGCCAAGTTCCCGACACAGCTGTCGAACCACCGACGTTGTTCAACAGCGCTGCTTGGCGACTTGCACCAGGACTTTTGAGCGTCACTTGCAGGTCCCCAGGGCTCGGATGGTCAAGGCCACCAACGGTAACGATGACGCGGCCCAGTGCACCAAAGACATTGGAAACAGCCACGGTCTGACTAACCACCGTGTTGTCATCAGGAATGCTCAGATTCGAGATCGACGAGAAGAGAGCCTGTTGAACCGGGTTGACATTGACGCGCAGGGAGGCTCCGGATGAAACGCTGTTCGAAGAACCGGCGTCACGGGCAAAGATCTGAAGATCAACCTGACCCACCCCGGTTCCCTTGGGAGCGATCACCAGGGAGCGTGTCGACCCAACCTTGGCAATGTCGGCAACGAAATTGTTGGGAATCAGGTTCGTGTCCCCCGAGGTCGCGAAGATGGAAATGTCATCCACCGCACCATCGACATCGTTCACCGTAGCAGTGGGCCCCACCACAAAGCGACCAGCCAAGCTCGACACCCGGTTGGTGCTCAGACTGATCGTCGGCGGCTGGTTGACCGCGCCGACCGTCAGCGTCGTGGTGTTGGTGACCGTGGTGATCCCGTCGGAGACCGTGACCTGCAGCGTCGTGGTCCCGTTTTGGTTCAGGTTCGGGACCACCGTGATGTTGCGGGTCTTGCCGGTAGCCGAAACCGTGATGTTGGTGTCGGAGACGAGCGTCTTATCCAGGGCAACCGCCTTGACCTGCACCTGGTCGGCCGGAGTGTCGGTGTCGTCGAAGCTGGCCGTGAACGTGACGGGGATGTTCTCAAGGGTGTTGACCGCGTTGGTCATGGCCCCGAACACCGGCGTCGTCCAAAGCTTGAGCTGCCATCCGTTGATCGATCCGGAGTGCTCAAACTTGTCGTCCATGATGAACAGGCGCCAATCGCCTGCCGGACTGTCACCGACGAGGTCACCCAGGACCGCCGGCGTCAGGCCGCCAGGCAGATCCGGGTAGGTGTCGGCAGGCGCGAAGTCGGTGGGCCGATAGGAGCCACCCGCCACCGCGGTGCCCGGCGACTGCGAGGCCGGAAAGCCGGCCGCAGCACCTGCATCAATGGTGATGTCGGCACCGGAGAAGATCGCATTCAGCGCCACGTCGCTCATCAGATTGATCCTCTTCCCGGCAGGGCTGACGAGGATCATATCGATGTCGTGGGCGTAGGCATGCGTCAGGCCCGGCAGGACCACCGCCGCCTTTTGAATCGTGCCCACGAACTGGTTGGAGATCGCGATGGACGACGGGTAGGGCGAAGCCTTTGCCGGAATCGTGTTCCCGGCTACGAACTGGGCGTCGTTGATCGTGATTCGGCCCGTCTGCGACACCCCAAAGCCTTGGCCAAGGGTTGGCAACGCAGCCAACAGAAAGGACGCTAATAGCGTCCACTGTCCGATTAGCCTGGACGAAGGGCGTGGGTATTGCTTCACAGCGCTATTCATAGATGTTCCTTAACGGGACAGCTTCGACGTTGGCGAGTTAACTTGGTTGAGCAAGCCTTTGGCAAGACGAATTGTGGCGGCAGCCCGGCATCCAAACGCGCTCCATGCAGGCGGTTGCGCGCTTTGAAAGTCGAGGTCGACTTCGGTTTGTCAGGATCGCCACCAAGTGTTGGCTAGGCCGGCATTTCTTGATTGATGTTCCCAACCTCGGGTTCCGGGGGTAGTTCCCAAGGTGTTCAAGGTCTTTCCAGGCACCGAGCGACCCGGCATGGGCATACGACACTTCTCCCCCCGGGGCCACCCGGTCTCCCATCGGTTCATCGGTGTTTCAGCACAGAGCACCAGCCTGCGAGAGGACCTTTTTCGGCTGGGGTGCAAATATCAGGCGGCTCGGCCGGGATCAAGCCGGAAGTCGCTTGAAGCGCGGGATCTATGCGATTCAGCCCGTCGCCGGAGCCTGCATCAAACCGGTCGGCCCCGACCCGGGACCGGCTCCAGACCCCAGCCTTCCCGTGCCGCGATGGCCAGCAGTCGGTTGTACTTCGCCAGGCGCTCCGAGCGGGTGATCGAACCGATCTTGATGTGGGCCCCGTTCCATCCAACCGCAAGGTCCGCCAGCCAGTCGTCCTCGGTCTCGCCGCTTCTTGCGCTGACGGTGACGTGCCAGCCCTCGGCGAGCACCCTGTCCCGGGCCGCGAGCGCCTCCGTCAGGCTCCCGATCTGGTTGACCTTGAGCAGCAGGGCATCGGCGGCACGGGTCGCGATCGCTCGGTCGATGCGCGCCGGGTTGGTGCAGAGCAGGTCGTCGCCCAGCACAAGCGCCTTGCCCTTCATCCGCGAGCAGAGCCCGGGCCAGGCAGCCCAGTCGTCCTCCGCCAATCCGTCCTCGACGCTGACCACCGGAAAGCGGGTTGCCCATTGCTCGATTCGGTCAATCATCTCGGCGCTGGACAGACTGAGACCGTCCAGGTGGTAGCGGTCCTGATGGTGAAAGTGGGACGAGGCGAAATCGATCGCCAGCGCCATATCCTGACCGGGCGTCAAACCGGCGTCCTCGATCGCCTGGACCGCGCCCTCGAGCATTTCCTCGGTTCCGGAGAACGGCGGGGCCAGCCCCCCTTCGTCCGCGACCAGGGCCCGGGAGCCGTGTCGGCGCGCCGCCCACTGCGCGGCGGCCTGGTAGACCGAGCAGACATCGGCGAGCGCATCATCCATGCTCCCGGCGCGTACGGGCAGGAGGAGCACATCCTGGATGGCGACCTGGCAGCCGGCGTGTTTGCCTCCGCTGAACAGGTTGACCGTGGGACGTGGAAGGTGTCGAACCACGGCGTCGGCCATGCGGGCGAGGTGCCGGTAGAGCGGCACCCCGCGCTGGACGGCGGAAGCCCGTGCAAAGGCGATGGAGACGGCGAGGATGGCGTTGGCTCCCAGGCGCGCTTTGTTCGGGGTTCCGTCGCATTCGACCATCGCGTGGTCGAGCGCGGCCTGGTTCTCCCAGTCCCTTCCGGCCAGGAGGGCGCGCAGCGGTCCACGGACGGATTCCACCGCCTTGCGGCAGCCGAGGCCCTGATGGCGCCCCGGGTCGCCATCGCGCAGTTCGCGGGCTTCCGCACGCCCGGTGGAGGCGCCGGACGGCACTTGGGCCGTGGCGGCGACACCCCCCTCGAGGGTGCAGGTCGCCTGGAGAGTCGGGCGCCCGCGGCTGTCGAGGATTTCCAGCGCGTCGAGTTCGGTGATGAACGGCATGCTCAGTTCCGGACGCCTACCCCGGGAGGCTCTCGCGTTCGGCGATCCCGCGCAGGAAGCGTTCGGAGAGCGTGATGATGTCCGAAGGGGGAGCCTGCATCAATTCCAGGCAGACGGTCCGCTGTCGAAGGCGCCGGGTGTCGTCCAGGTACTCGAGGGTGGACTTTCCCGCCACGCGAGCGAGGAGGCAGCCCAGGGCATGCCGCGCCGCGCGCGCCTGGCAGTCGGCCCCTGCGACGCTGCCGCAGGCGGTGAAGGCAAAGTGTTCCCAGAAGAGGCTGGCGGCGGCTCCGAGCGCCTCGCGGCGTTGGGGATCCCGGTGGGCCTTGGAGAGCAGGTGTGCGAGGGCGAAACCGACGTCGAACATGGGATCGCCCCAATGGATGACCTCATGGTCCAACAGCACCAGGCGACCCTGGGTGACGAGGATGTTCTTGGGGCTGTAGTCACCATGCACCAGGCCGAGCCGCAGGGCGCGTGTCTCGGCGATCAGCGACTCCAGGAACGGACGGGCCTCGGTCAGCGTCGATGCGGGGTGGGCGTAGAAGGGGTCGAGCCGCAGCGCCTCGAAGAACGCCGTATCGGCGAAGACCGCCTCCAGCCGGTGGGCAACGGGCCGGGCGTTTCGCTGGATGGAGCCCAGGATCTGGGCGAACTGGCGGACATGATCGGGGTCGAGGCGACCGTTCAGCAGGAGTGTCTTCCAGTTTTCGTGCGGGTCCGGGACCGCCTCCATGGCGAGAACGAAGTTCGAGCGGTCCTCGAAGACCAGGCCAGGCACGGCACCGGGCGGAGCCAGGGTGGCGAGCCATTGCATGCCCAGGGCCTCCCGGTGGATGCGCTCGGGGCTGCAGAACCACGGGGCCGACACCCTGAGGCGGGGAAGCGCCTGCTTGAGCACCCAGGAGCCGCCGTTCCGCCGTTTCACCAGGACGGTTCGATTCGAGACGCCGCCGGCGAGGACCCGGATCTCCGGGGTCTCGGAGGGTGAAAGCCTCCCGGTCTGCCGGAGCCACGCCAGGAGGGCGTCAGGCTGTTCGATATCGAGGTTCGACACGGGGAACACGCTGTTCATGGACCGGGCCGCGGGGCCGCGGCAAGGAAAACGGCGCGTCGGTTTCCGACCCTGCCAGGCCGGGCACGATTTCCACCGTACCGAAGCGGAGCGTCGTGGTCCCGTTCCAGGCAAAGAACTTGCCTCGCGTTCGGCTTCCCGATTCCTTGTCGACGAGCAGGGGCTCGAGAGTCGTAGACGGGAGCATCCAATCTATGAGCGCGAATTCGATTCGGGACCTTTTGGTGGTGGGAGCGGGACCGGTTGGGTTGATGACCGCGGTCCTGGGAGCGCGGGCCGGGCTGGATGTGGAGATCGTGGATCAGGAATGGCGCATCGCCACACGGAGCTACGCCTGTGTTCTGCACCCCCACAGCCTCGAGCTTCTGGACCGCATCGGCGTGCTGGCGCGCGCCCAGGAGCTCGGGGTCCGCGTCGAGGCCGTGGGATTCTACGAGGGCCCGGAACGCCGCGCGGAGGTTCATCTCGGGGCGCTGCCCGGTCGGTTTCCCTACGCCCTGGTCATGTACCAGGACGATCTGGAGGGGGTGATCGAGGACGCGCTGCGGGAACGGCATGGTCGCAGGGTCGGTTGGGGACGAAGGCTCAACGGGCTGATCTGGCACGACCAGTCGGTGAGTTCGATCCTCGAGACCCTGCAACACCGGCCCACGGGCGAATCCGTCCGGCCGTGGACGGAGGTGGTGGACCGTCGGCTGCTGGTTGAATCGAGGTATCTGGCCGGTGCGGACGGTCCGCACTCGCGGCTTGTGCATTTGCTGGGGACGGGGAGCGACATCGCGGGTGAGCCGCTGCAGTACGGGATTCTCGAGTTCGAGCCGGAGGGGGATGGCGGGGCGACCGGGGAGTTGCGGGTGGCGATCGAAGGATCCTCAACGCACATCCTTTGGCCGCTTCCCGGGGGAACCTGCCGGTGGAGTCTGCAATCGGAGAGCGGGGATTGGGTGCCGGGGGAGGATGCGCCGAAGGCGGGGGAGCCTCCGATGCTTCCGCGGAAGCTGACGCGGGTCGCGCCGTGGTTCGATCGGAGGATCCGGAGCGTGGATTGGGCCGCCCGGGTCGAGTTTCCGCGGCGGGTGGTGCACCAATTCGGCAGGGGCCGTTGCTGGCTGTTGGGGGATGCGGCGCACCAGACGGCGCCCGGCGGGGGCCAGGGCATGAACCAGGGATTGAGGGAGGCGGAGGAGTTCGTCGACGCGCTGCGCGGGGTTTTGCGCGAGGGGGCCTCGCCGGAGGCGCTGGCGGCGGCCGGGCGCCGCTGGCACGCGGGCTGGCGGAGGATGTTGGGCCTCGACCCTGCGGTGGCGGCCACGAGCGGGGCGAGTCCGTGGGTGGTGGCGCACGCGATGCAGGTTGCATCGAGCCTTCCGGCCAGCGGCGCCGATTTCGTGGCCCTCATGGGACAACTGGGACTGGACTGGACGGAAGCCGAGGCCTCCTGACCCCCGAAACCGGCCCTGCCGCCCCAGGTTCCTTGCCGGGGAACATGCCGGGGAGGACCGTGGCGCCATGGCAACGTTGTCCAAAAAGGTGGATGCACTCGTCGTGGGTGCCGGTCCGGTCGGGCTGCTTGCTGCATGGAACATGGCGCGGTCGGGGCTCACCGTCGAAATCATCGATCGCGCCTGGCGATCCTCGGCCCAGAGCTACGCCTGCGGCCTCCACGCCGCGACGGTTGAACAGCTCATCGATCTCGGTCTGGGTGACGCTTTGCTCGAGGCGGGGCTGCGGATCGACACGGTTGCGTTCTACGAGGGCGCGACACGCAAGGCCGAGATCCGCCCCGCCCGCACCGTCGGGCGGAATCCCCAGTGGCTGGTCCTGCCACAGGATCGCCTCGAAGAGATCCTCGAGGACGCCCTCCGCGAGTTGGGAGTGCGGGTGCGCTGGGGCCACCGACTCGATGATCTGCACAACACCGATGGTTGTGTCGTGGCAACGGTCGAGAAGCTCGCGCTCACTTCGGTTGGCTACCCCTACGCGCGGTCCGAGGAAATGGTGGCCTCAGCGACCGATGTCGAAGCGGCGTACGTCGTGGGCGCGGACGGCGCGGAATCCCATGTGCGCCAGATCCTGGGCATCGGCTGGGAGCCGAAAGGGACGCCATGCACCTACGAGGTTCTCGAGATGGATGGACTCGCGCCGTGTGCGCAGGAGATCCGCATTGGCACCGGGGCGGGGACGGCCGACGTGTACTGGCCGCAGCAGGGGGCGGTCGCCCGCTGGAGTCTGGAGGTGACCGCGAAGGAGCCGCCGATACCGGAGCGACCGACGAAGGAGCGGCGCACGGTGGTGCTTCTGGATGACGACACCGATGCATCGACACGGCAGGAACTCGCAGATCGCCTGAAGGAGCGGGCTCCCTGGTTCGATTCCGGGATCCGGGAGATCGAGTGGCGGACGCTGGTGACATTCAACCCGGGCCGGGCGAAGTCCTTTGGAGTCGGCAGGGTGTGGCTGGCCGGGGATGCGGGCCACCAGGCGCATCCGATCGGGATGCAGAGCATGAACGTCGGTCTTCGGGAGGCGCTGGACCTCGCGGGCCGGATCACCGGGTTGCTGCGCAACGGCGCCGAACCGGGGACGCTTCAGGCCTACAACGCCGGACGGATCGGGGAATGGGATCTTCTGCTGGGCGGCGGTGAATCGATCGTCCCGCAGGCATCGGCCAGCGCCTGGGCCAAAGCGCAGCGGAAACGGCTGCTTTCGTGGATCCCGGGGTCCGGGGATGAACTGCCCGGTTACCTTGCGCAACTGGGCTTCGCCTTGGACGCCAAGGCCATCGGCCACGTTCCAAGCTTGGCTTGAACTGGCCTGGTTTTTAGAGTCCGGCCAGTGATCACGTTCCTGCGTCTGGCGGGCTTGGTCGTGGCGTCGATCTGGCTCGGCGGAACCGTGCTCTTCGTGCTGGCCATGGATCCGCTGTTCGGGCGGGCGGAAGTGCTGCGTCTTCTTGGCCCGCTCTACGCGGGCGAGATCGGCCTCCAGTCCCTGCAGCGCTTCCATGTCTTTCAGTTGTTCTGCGCCGCGCTGGCGCTGATTCACACCCTGACGGAGTGGCTGTACTCGGGGCGCCCGTTGGAGAGCCGGCTGCTTGCCCTGCTCCTGGTGCTGTTCATGGCCGCGGTGGCGGGCCGGGTGTGGCTGGTGCCGAAGTGCCGCGAGTTCAACATCCAGGCGTATCTCGGGCCGAACCAGCAGGTGCTCCGGGAACCCCAGACCCCCCAGCAACGCCAGGCCGCCCACTCCCTCGCGGTCTGGCAGGGCGTCGGGGTGGTGTTCAATGTGATCACCCTCGCCGGCGTGGCGCTTTACTTCCTTCACGCCTCGAATTCGGGCAACGGCGGGCCCCGCCTTTTCCCCCGTTCACGATTGCGGATTTGACAATCTGCCGCGCAGCCCAACTCTTTCCCTGTCCCAGGCAGGGGCCTGGGCAGGGAAACAGAATTGGAGGGCAAGAGGTATGATCTCTCACGAACGTCGTTATCCGAGCAGCAGCAATGGCTTCCGCAACAGCGGGGTGCCCCATCCCCCGCCGCCGGAGGAAACCCTGCATTCGGAAAAGTTCCAGGTGGAACGTAAAATCTTCATCCTGAGCCTGAAGGAGAATCCCCGCGGCCGGTTTCTCCGGATCACCGAGGACGTGGGCGGAAGACGGGATCACGTCATCATCCCCGCAACCGGGCTCGAGGACCTCCGCCGCGCGCTGGATGCCATGATCCAAACGGACCAGGAAACCCCGATGAAGCTCGGGGATCTCTGAGCCGGAAGCAGGTCACCTGCACAAACGCACTCAGAAACCGCTCGGCCGAAGCAAACAACCCAAAGGCTGGGATCGGCCCCTTTTGATCCCCGCCCCCGGTTTTTCCAGGAACCGGTTCATGAGGATCCAAGCTCCAGCCTCTGGGCGGAGCCTGGATTGGATGGTGGGGGCCTCGCCCGAGCGGGTCGGATAACGGCCGTACGGCCGAGTCGGTCAGCTTTTCAGGGAGGACCGAATTCCTCTGACGGCGGGCGAATCCAGTGCATATCCACAACGGCCCGCCCAGGACTTCGTTCGGGACGATCCGGGCGGACGATCCGGGCAATCGCCGCTGGCGTCGGTGGTTTCACCGCCCGAGCCGGGCAGCAGCACTCGATGCCCGCTGCGCCGACTGGGTGTTCCTGTTCCTGATGCTGAGCGCGGGGACCGCCAGGACCTGGTCGAGCAACTGGCCGAGCAGTCCGGGCGATCAGCCCTCAAACCGGCGGGCAGCGATCGTGGCGTTGTGGCCGCCGAAGCCGAAGGAATTGTTGAGGACGGCTTTGACCGTCAACGACCGCGGGGTGTTGGGCACGTAGTCGAGATCGCAGGCCGGATCCGGGGTCTCGTAGTTGATCGTGGGCGGGACGATGCCGGTTTCGATGGCCTTGGCGCACAAGGCGGTTTCGACGGCGCCGGCGGCTCCGAGCATATGGCCGGTGGCTCCTTTGGTGGAGCTGACGGCGACGCGGTTGGCGTGGGCGCCGAAGACGGTCTTGATGGCCTGGGTCTCGCAGATGTCGCCCTGGGGTGTCGATGTGCCGTGGGCGTTGATGTAGGAGATGTCCTCGGGATTCAGGCGTGCCGAGCGGAGGGCCATGCGCATGCAGCGCGCGGCGCCCTCACCCTCGGGCGAGGGCGCGGTGAGGTGGTGGGCGTCGGCGGTGTTTCCGTAACCGACGATCTCGCAATAGATACGCGCGCCCCGTTTGCGGGCGTGCTCCAATTCCTCGAGCAGGAGGACCCCGGCGCCCTCGCCCATGACGAACCCGTCACGGCCCGCGTCGAAGGGGCGGGAAGCGCGCTGGGGATCGTCGTTCCGGGTGCTGAGGGCCTTCATGGCGGCGAAGCCGGAGATGCCCAGGGGCACGATGGTCGCCTCGGAACCGCCCGCGAAGATGGCGTCGGCATCGCCCATTCGGATGGTGCGCCAGGCTTCGCCGAGGGCGTGGGTGGCGGTGGCGCAGGCCGAGCAGGTGGCGACGTTCGGGCCGCGGAGGTTGTGGTAGATGGAGAACATGCCCGAGCCCATGTTGAGGATGAGCATCGGAATCATGAACGGGGACACACGGCCGGGGCCGCGATTGAGCAGGACCTGGTGTTGTTCCCCGGTGGTTTCGAGGCCGCCGATGCCTGAACCAATGAAGGCGCCGATGCGGTCGCGGTCGCAGCGATCGAGATCGATCCCCGAGTCGCGGAGGGCCTGCCAGCCGGCGTGGACGGCGTAATGGACGAAGCGATCGGTTCTCCGGAGCTCCTTGGGAGTGGGGAACGCCGGGGTGGGATCGAAGTCGCGGACTTCGGCGGCGATGCGGCAATCGTACGCCGAGGCGTCGAAGCGGGTGATGGGGCCCACGCCGGATTTGCCCGCGAGGATGTTGTTCCAGAACGTGCCGATGTCGTTGCCGAGCGCACTGACCACACCGATGCCGGTGACCACGACGCGCCGGTCGCAACCAATGTTCATCATGAAAGGGAACAAGGGGCAGCGGCCGCAGGTCGCCAGCCAGGCTGCCCCTTGGGAATCGCGTGGGGTTGCGGCCGCTTACTTCTGCCGTTCCTCGACGTATTTGATCACGTCGGCAACGCTCTGAAGCTTTTCCGCCTCCTCGTCGGGGATCTCCTGGCCGAATTCCTCCTCGAGGGCCATGACCAGCTCGACCGTGTCGAGCGAGTCGGCGCCGAGGTCTTCAATGAACTTCGCCTCCGGGGTCACCTGATCTTCCTTAACGCCGAGCTGGTCGACGATGATCTTTTTGACCCGTTGTTCGATGGATGTGTTTTGGTCCGCCATGGAGCCGTGTGTTGTTAGCGCGTGTCTGTTAGGTGCCGGGTCGGGGGGCGTCAAGCCCTGAAAAGCGGCCTCGCCCCACCCGGAGATCGTCACATGACCATTCCGCCGTCGACGACCAGCACTTGTCCGGTCACGTAACGGCCCCCGGGGCCCGCCAGATAAAGGGCGGCCTGGGCGATGTCTTCCGCCTCGCCGAAGCCCTGGAGCGGAATGCGCTTCAGCAGCTCGGCCTTGAGCTCCTCGCTCAGCACCGAGGTCATGTCGGTGGTGATGAATCCGGGGGCAATCGCGTTGCAGGTCACCCCGCGGGAGGCGAACTCACGGGCCACGGACTTGGTGAAGCCGATCAGGCCCGCCTTGCTGGCCGCGTAGTTGCACTGGCCGGCGTTGCCGATCAGGCCGATCACCGAGGCGACGTTGATGATGCGGCCCGAGCGTTGCTTGAGCAAGGCCCGGGTGAATGCACGGGTCACGTTGAAGGCGCCCTTCAGGTTGGTGTCCACCACCGCGTCCCAGTCGGCCTCGCTCATCCGCATCAGCAGGCCGTCACGGGTCACCCCGGCGTTGTTCACCAGCACGTCAACCCTCCCGGCTTCCGCCAGAATCGATCCAGCCATCGCCTCCACCGCCGCCCCATCCGCCACGTCCACGGCGTGCGCCCAGGCCTTCCGTCCCAGGGCCCGCACCTCGTCGGCCACCCTGCCCGAGTTCTCCGCCGTCCGCGAAACGCAGGCGACGTCGGCACCTTCGGCGGCGAAGCGCAGCGCCATGGCCCGGCCAATCCCCCGTCCAGCCCCCGTGACCACCGCCACCTTGCCTTCCAGCAGATTCATCGTGGACGGAGAGTGCCCCGGAACCGCCTGCCTCTGTCAATGCAGCGTCCGTGCCGATGGCGGGCGAACCCTGCGAACCGCGGACTACGGATTCCGCACCTTCCAGTTCATCACGATGTTGTTGGTCTGGCGCCGCTTATGGGTGCTCACGTGGCCATCGAAGAAGAGGATGTTCGCCCCGCCTTCGGGATGCCGTGTGCCGTGCCGGAAACCGATGTCGTGGCTGCCGTCCGCGCCCCGGCCCAGGTTGATGATCGCCGGATGGTTGAGTTCGAGGGAGACGTCCGCGCCCGCCAGGGCCTCGGCGGGCCGCGAGACGGTGGTCAGTTTCTCCGTCTTCGGGCTGGTGACCGCCGGTGGGAAGCTGGCCAGGGTGAACTGGCTGAGGGCGTAGCTGATCTTCCAGGGGTTACCCGGAACCCCCGGCCGGTACTCCTTGTAGGTCCGGTAGTGGTACTCCTTGAGCCGCTCGGGACAGGGGTAGATCGAGGTGGCGAAGTCGCTGTTGGTCGTCCGTGTACCCGACTGGAACCTCCGCCCCTGGAAGTAGGGCTGGAGGAGGAAATGGAAGTTGTTCACGTCCGCCGAGTCGTTGCCGGCGTTGTACCACCACGCGTACGGCATGTGGTCGCCGTTGTCGTCGGCGTACATCACCATCGCCATGCCGATCTGCTTCACGTTGCTGCGGCACTTGGTGGTGGCGGCCTGATTCTTCGCCCGCGCCAGGGCGGGCAGGAGCATGCTCGCCAGAATGGCAATGATCGCGATGACCACCAGCAGTTCGATCAGAGTGAAAGCCCGTGCTTTCCATGAACCCTGCGGTGCGTGGGGGAACGACGCGTTGTTGGACTTCATGGGACGCGGCCAGCCCAACGGAATTCCCCGGTCGACGCAAGCCATGAACCAACGGCCCGGGCGGGGCGAACCGTCATCCGCTCGTTCCGGGCCCGAGGTCCTGCTCCGCCAAGCCGCCGGCCCGAAATCCCTGCCGAAGGCCCGGCCCCGGCCTAGTCGCGGAAGTTCACAAACGTCAGCGCCACGGGAAAGTCGTGGCCGCGAACCGCGGCGATCACGCTTTGGAGGTCGTCACGGCTCTTGCCGGTGACGCGAAGTTCCTCGCCCTGGATCTGGACCGTGACCTTGAGCTTGAGATCCCGGATGAACGAGCTGATGTCCTTGGCGACCACCGATTCCAGGCCCTGTTTGATGCGGATGACCTGTCGCGCGTGGCCCAGCGGGGAGATGTCCGGTTCCTTCCGTTCGACGCTCTTGAGGCTGATGTTCCGTTTGGCGAGCTTGCCGATGACGATTTCGTCCAGGGCCTTGATCTTGAAGGCGTCCTGGGCGCTGAGGCGGATCTCGTTCTTATCGAGCACGATCTCCGCGGGGCTGCCCTTGAAGTCAAAGCGGTTGGCCAGCTCCTTCCTGGCCTGGTTCACCGCATTCTCGATCTCCATCGAATCCACCCGCGACACAATGTCGAAGCTCGGCATGGGGGGCACCCTACCTGAACCGGGGCCGGACTTGAATCCCGGAGGCGACCGGGGGATGGAGGCGGGAGTGCGGGTCGGGAGGGGGTGTGCGGTCAGCTCTGGCGCGCCCGGGCGTCAGCGCGTTCCTCGGCGACGGCCTCCGCGAGGTCGGTTTGACGGCGCATGAGGAGGTAGAGCATCCCACCGAGGGCGCTCCACACGAGGCTGCAGGCGTAGGCCACCAGGGAGATGGCCACCGCCGTGCCCGCGCTCACCCCGATCTGGGGCAGGCTCAGGAGATACATGTACAGGTTGTCGCGCACACCCAGGCCGTTCGGCGTCAGAGGAAGCGCCGAAATGCAAATCACCGCCGGCACCACGAACAGCATTGGAAGCCAGGGCACCTCGAGGCCATACCCCCACACGAGGGTCATCAGTTGAAGCACGCAGACCAGGGTGAGAAGCAACGAGGCCAGCACGGTCCGGATGACCAGGGACGGGCGCCGTCCCAGGTTGCGGCCCGCCTCGATGCCACGTTCCAGCAGCTCGCCCTTGGGAAGGCGGGCCAGCCACTGGCGTGCCCGGGGGAACACCCCGGAAACGCCGCCCCGCAAGGACACCCAGAGAACCCCGCCGGCGGCGCAGAACATGCCCGCCACGCACACGGCGAGCAGCTGGGTCTGGGGATGAAGCCGGACCAGGTCGAGGTTGGGAAGGATGAGGACCACGGCGAAACCGAGCATGGTGAACAGCCCGAGCACCCGGTCGAGCAGGACGGTGGTCACCGCCTCGGTCTTCCGATGATGGGTGACGCGTGCCGCGTAATACGCCTTGAGCACGTCCCCACCCGCGGAACCGAGCAGGAAGGAGTTGAAGAAGTGGGCGACCATGGAGATTTCGAGGGTCTTGCCCAGGCCCGGATCCAGGCCCTGGGACCGCAGGATCACCAGCCACCGCCAAGCGCCGATCACAATGGTGAGTCCCCAGAGCCCGGTGGAGACCAGGAGCCACTCGGGACGCACGCCCACCAGCGTCCGGCCCAGCTCCGCCGGTCCCAGCCGCCAGACCGCCGCCCAGCGGTCCCAGCGTCCCATGGCGTCGAGGGCGATGCCCTGCTGGGCGAGCAGCGCCCGGCATTGATCGTGGAAAATGGCGTGGAAAGCCCACGCCATGAGCAGGACCGTCACCCCGGCCCGCCAGGTCAACGACCAAGCGTGACGCAGTCGGCGATTCACTCCGGGCCCCAAAGAGCCTGGATGTGCGCCAGACCCTGGGGAATCAGTTCGGCCGGCGCTCCCGGGCTCAGTTCCAGCACCTTCACGTGCTCCGGCTTCACGTAGGGCTTCATCGCGGCGTAATCGATCATCCCCGTCCCGGGCACCAGGTGATCCCGGCCGGGAAACGCCACGTCGTGGATGTGGAATCCGATGAGGCGTTCCGCAAGCCCGCCCACGTGCATCGCGTGATGGATCACCCCCAGGTTCTCCTTGATCTGCCCGTGGCCCGTGTCGTGCCAGTAGCCGATGCAACTCTCCTGGAACTCCCGGAAGAAGATGTGGAAGTCGCTTTCGAACGGGATTTCCTCGAGTGCCTCCCGGTTCTCGATGCCGAGCTTGAGGCCCCGCTGGGATGCCTCGCGCGCAAGCGCGTGCAGAAAATTGTACGCTGCCTCAACGTGCGGCTCCTTCCGCGCCTCCCGCTTCTCCAGCGCCTCCTCCAGGAGCTTCTCGTACTTGGGCGTGCCCCGCTTTCCCTCGCCCACCAGGTCCACCAGGCGGTCGGTGTAATCCTTCATCTCCACCGCCCCCATGTGCAGCACGACCACCATCGCCTTCAGCCGCGCGGCGGTGTCCAGGGTCTTCAGGGTGTGCTTCCAGGCATTCTCGCGCTCACGCCGGTCCAACGCCGTGAACTTGAAGATGTTGGGTGCCGCGTGCATCACCCCCATGGGGAGCGGACAGAAGTTGTGCAGCGAAGTGATCCGAATCTCCCCAGCCTCCACCGCCTCGATGATCCCCGGCAGCAGCCCCAACCGGATCCCGTGGCTCAATTCGGCATACTCGAAGCCCAACGACCGGATTTCCTGAAGCATCTGTCGCCCGCAGGTGTGGCGACCCGAATTCCAACAAGAGGAAAGCGAATACATGATCGGTCGGCGTTAGGACTCGGGACAGGGCAGCAAGATCACAACCCGGACTCAAGTCCGAAGAGCCCAAGGCTTTAGCGCGTTCGACGCACCGGAACCCCCTGAAGGTGCCAGGAAAACACCGCAACGGCTGACTCCGGGTTCAGACCGTCGGACCTCCCCAGCAAAAAACAGCCGTGGCCGGGGGCCTTCAGGCGCCCCCGACCACGACCCTGACAGTCAACGGTTAAAGATCGGCGTAGCGGGCGCTCAACATCGCGTTGAAACGCGCCACCTTGAGCTTCCTTCGGCGTCGCTCGCTGGGCTTCTCGTAATGCCGGTGATTGCGGACTTCCCGGAGGATGCCTTCACGATCCACCTTCTTCTTGAGGCGTCGGAGCGCCTTCTCAACGGGCTCGCCTTTTTTGAGTTTGATCTCGGTCACGCTGCGTCACTTCCTTTCCGGGACCTTGGTTGGCGTCGCCCGCGTTGGCACGATGGCAACGGCAGCCACTCAGGTCAAAAATGGGGTCGCAGCCTAGGAGGCCCCCTCGGGAGTGTCAATGCGTCTGGCGGACCAATTTTCGCTCGGAACGCCCGCCGCACCCCGTCCAACCCACGACATCCCCCCGAAGGAAGCTCCCGGCACCCTCCCCGCGACCCTTTCCCACACGCTTTTCCCGCTCAAATCCCGCCTTGCTATGGCTCCGCCGCTTTTGGTCTCCTGCGGCATTCTTGTTGAGTGCGCCAACCGCCAAACCCCCGCCGCGTCACCACGGCCGAGCCAACCCCGAAACCGTCCGCGGATCGGGAGGCCGCCCGCTGTCGGAACCCCGTCCGGATCTTTCGCAACCGACTGACAACGAATTACTTCCAAAAAGGTGGCAGCGCCCGTCCCAGGCCGAGATCTGGCGGCGACGCCTTCCCCTGCTGCCGCGACCGCTCAGCCGTTTCCTGCTCCGGTCCATCCTCTCCGCGCTTCGCCGCGATCTGGTCGATGTGCACGGCCTGGAACGGGTGCAACCGGACCATGACCCGTTCATCCTCGCCCTCAATCACAGCACCCGGCTGGAGGCCCTGCTCATCCCGATCCTTCTGGCCTTCGAACGCCAGGGCCGGTTGGTCCGGTTCATCGCCGACTGGAACTTCGCACTCATCCCCGGCATCGCCACGGTGCTGCGGGCAGGGGAAACGATCCTCCTGGTCCGGAAACCGGCGCGTCCGGCGTTTCTGAACGTCCTCAAGCCCTGGTTCGAACGGCAGGGACCCGCCTTTGAGCGCGCTGCCACGCTCCTCCGCAAAGGATTGCCGGTCGGCGTCTTCCCGGAGGGCACCACCAACCGTCACCCGTCGCGACTGCTCCGGGGGTTCGACGGCGCCGCCCGGCTGTCCCTCGAGACCGGGGTGCCGGTCATCCCGGCGGGCGTGCGGTTCCCGGGCCAACCCGACGACCGCCCCGTGCGCGATCGATCTCCGATGGAAATCTTTATTGGCCAGCCGCTTCATCCGCCGCAACATCCCGCCGCCCCGTCACGCGAGGACGTGAAGGCGTGGCACGCACGCATCATGCAGGAGATCGCCCGACTCAGCGGCAAATCGTGGGAGGCAGGTTCCACGAGGAGGAAACATCATGGCTTTGAGTGACCGCTTGCGCGTGATCCGGGTCGCGGCGACCTCCGACCGTGCCCAGGCGATTGAGGTGATGCGGGCGACCTACAAGCAGGAGAAGAACTGGATCACCCGCGACGAGAAGCTCTTCCCCGACGACGAACTCGGCAAGGAAGGGGTCTCCTGGTTTGTGGTGCTCGACGGCGACCGGCCGGTGGGCACGCTCCGGGTGCTCTACGACCTCCCGCTCGACCTGTACCAGGAATACGGCTTCAAGACCCTCGGCGGCATCGACCTCGACGAGTTCATCCGCAGGAATCGCATCGCCGAGATCGGGCGCTTCGCCGTGCTCCCCGAGTACCGCCGCCACATGATGGTCGTCGGCGCCCTCATGCGCGAGGCCAGCCGCGAAACCATCGAGCGCGGCTACACCCACTACGTCACCGACATCTTTGAGGGTGAAGCGCACAGCCCCTACAACTTCCACACCCGGGTGCTCGGCTTCCAACCCGTCGCCACCCACGACACCGGCGAGCTGAACTGCCCCAACCGCCGCATCACCCTGATCCTGGACCTCCGCTCGGGTTACCAGCGCCTCCGCGAACAGGGCGGCTGGCTCTTCCGCTTCTTCACCGAAGGCTGGCCCCATCACGTCCACGAAAAACTGGGCGTCCCCACCCCGAACGGCTCCGCGGTCAACCCGGCCAATCCCCAGCCGACACCGCCGTCCCCAGACAATCCCACCGATACGCCTTCGCAACCGCCCAGGCCCAAGCCCTGATCCCCCGATCCGACCCGGCGCTGCCGGGTTCGGCCAGCGCCGCAAACCGCCCGCGTGCCAACGCCCGCAAGCCGGCATCCGTCAGGTCCCGCGCCGTTCAGAATCCAGTCACCTGCGGCCAATCCCGGCCCGGCCCGCCCCCCGGAAAGTCCCGCGATCACCCCGCCTTCGCCGCGGTCACGAACCGCCGCACCTTCTCCGGATCCTTCCGGCCCGGCTCGGATTCCACCCCACTGGAAACGTCCACTCCGTAGGGCGACACCGCGGCCACCGCCCGGGCCACGTTGTCCACGGTGAGGCCGCCCGCGAGAATCACCCGGCCACCGCGACGAACGGCCTCGCAGGCGAGGTCCCAGTTGAAGGTCTGCCCCGTGCCCCCGAACACCCCCGCCACATAGCTGTCCAACAGCCACGCATGCCCAAGGTAGCCGTCGAGGCCTCCCAGGGACGCCGGCCCCTCCATCCGAAACGCCTTGATCACCGGCACCGGCGAGAACCCCCGGCAGAACTCGGGCGCTTCCTTCCCGTGAAGCTGGACGGTGTCCAACCCCGCCTCGCGAATCGCCAACCGCACCTGCGCGTCCGCCGCATTCACGAAAACCCCCACCTTCGCAACGAACGGAGGCAGGGCGTCCACGATGCGCCGGACGTTGTCCACGGTCATGGCCCGCGGACTGGGCGGGTAGAACATGAACCCGAGCGCGTCGGCGCCGGCTTCGACCGCCACCATCGCGTCCTCCAACGAGGTGATGCCGCAGATTTTGACCCGGACAGGCATGGATGGAGATCAGGTGAACGTCGCGTTGCGGATGGGGACCAGGCGAGTCACGGCGACCCCCAGGCCCACGGGGATTGCCCACGGGTTCGGGGCGGGCGTGACGACGATGTCATCGACCCTTGAGACCGAGCACGTCCTGCATGTCGTAAATGCCGGGCTTGCGGCTGGCGACCCATTGGGCCGCCCGCAGCGCGCCGTTGGCGAACGTCTCCCGATTGCTGGCCTTGTGCGTGAGTTCCACCCGCTCCCCGTTGGCCGCGAAGATCACCGTGTGATCCCCGACCACGTCACCGCCGCGGATGGCGTGGATGCCGATCTCGGACGATGTGCGTTCGCCGGTGATGCCGTGGCGGCCGTGACGCAGTGCCTGGTCCAACTGCAGTTTGCGCACGTCCGACAGGATTTCGAGCAGGGTGGTGGCCGTGCCGCTCGGGGCGTCCTTCTTCAGGCGATGGTGCATTTCGACCACCTCGAGGTCGAAACCGGGCCCAAGGATCTCCGCGGCCTTGCGGGTCAGCCAGAACAGGGTGTTGACCCCGGTGGAGAAGTTGCTCGCCCAGACCATGGGCACGACCGTCGAGGCCTCCCGCAGGATCGCCTTGTCGGCCTCCGAGTGCCCGGTGGTCCCCACCACCAGCGCCTTCCGACGTTCGACACACAGCTTCGCCACCTTGGGCGTCACCGAATGGAAGCTGAAGTCCACCACCACGTCACAGTCACCCATGGCGGCCGCCAGATCGTCCCCGACGTCCACGCCGGCGGTCACCTGGATCTCGGGCATGCGTGCCGCACAGGTCAGCAGGGCGCGCCCCATCTGGCCCTTCGAACCGTTGATCAGAACTCGCGTCATGTTCAAAGCAGGTTGTTCGTTGGCTCGAACGGGAACCGACCAGGCCGGCCCCTGAATTCATCCGAATGCCAAATTGATGTGGTGATCGCCGGCGACCGACCAACAGCGGCCGCGGCCATGGCCATGGCAACCGCCACGGTTCCCGTCGCCGCGTCAGTCCAGCAGGCCGCAGGATCGCAGCGTGGCCTGGAGCGTTTCCCGGTTCTTCGCCCCCATGGGACACAACGGCAACCGGTATTCCTCCGCAACCACGCCCATCATCGCCAGCGCAGCCTTCACCGGGATCGGGTTCGTCTCCAGAAACAGGTCCTTGAACAGTGGGTACAACCGTTCGTGCGCCTTCAACGCCGCCCGGGTCTCCCCGGCCGCAAAGGCTGACACCATGCGCGACACCGCCTTCGGCGCCACGTTCGACGCCACGCTCACCACCCCGTGCGCCCCCACACTCATGAAGGGAAGCGTCAGCGCATCATCACCGCTCAGGATCGAAAACTTCGGCCCGCACGCCGCCCTCAACTGGCTCACCCGATCCGCGTTGCCCCCAGCCTCCTTCATTCCCACCACCGTCCGGCATTCCGCCGCCAGCCGGCGCACCGTCTCCACGCCGATCTCCACACCGCACCGCCCGGGAATGCTGTAGAGAATCAACGGCAGCTTCGTCGCGCCTGCCACCTCCCGGAAATGCTGATACATCCCCTCCGCGGTGGGCTTGTTGTAGTACGGCGCCACCTGCAGCGACGCATCCGCCCCGACACGCGCCGCCTCCCGGGTCAGCGACACCGCCTCGTGCGTCGAGTTCGCACCCGTCCCCGCCACCACCCGCACCCGCCCCTCCGCCGCCTTGACCACCACCTCGATCACCCGGATGTGCTCGTCGTAATCCAAGGTCGGCGATTCCCCGGTCGTGCCCACAGGAACCACACCGTCCACGCCACCCTTGACCTGAAGCTGGATCAGACGCCGAAGCGCCGCCTCGTCGATCTTCCCGTCGCGGAACGGCGTCACTATCGCCGTGTAGGTCCCGGTAAACATGGGACGGTGAGCATGCGGCATCCCCGTCCGCCGGGAAACCAGTTTTTGGGGGTCTGCACCCGGTCACCGCGCCCAGCCCTGAAATCCCCATCCCGAACCGCGCCACCCCAGGGCCCACCTCCCCGCCTGGACCGCACCGCCTGGACCGCTCCGCGGACCCCACGGCCCCGGTCCGGCCTAGACTTCGATCCGGCCTTCGAACACGAACGCCGCCGGGCCATTGAGCCGGACATCCGAAAACGCCCCGTCGCGCTCGGCGAAGCTCACCCGCAACTCATCCCCGCCCTTCACCTGCACCCGGACCGGCGACGGAAACCCCCGCAGTCGTGCGGCGATCATGGCGCTGGCGCTCACACCCGTCCCGCAGGCCAGGGTCTCACCCTCCACCCCGCGTTCGTAGGTCCGTACCCGGATCTGTCCCGGCCCGCGCACCTGCACGAAGTTGACGTTCGTTCCCCGCGGACCGAAATGCGGATGGAACCGCAGTTCCCGGCCCCGTTCCTGAACCATGGCCGCATCGGCATCCTCGACAAACACCACGGCGTGGGGGACGCCGGTGTTCAGGGAACTGACCTCCACCCGCCCGGCCGAGGTCTCCACCGGTTCCAGCAGCCTCAACCCGTGCGGCGCGGTGAGGTTCACCGTGACCCGGTCCCCCTCGAACTCCGCCCGGATCACCCCCGCGGCCGTCTCGAAACTCAGCGCCCCGGAACCGCCGCCCAACCCCCGCTGCACGTACCGGGCAAAACAACGCGCCCCGTTGCCGCACATCTCCGCGTCCGATCCGTCCGAGTTCCAGAACTGCCACGCCCAATCAGCCTTACCGCTCGTGCAAGGCACCCAAAGCATCAGGCCGTCGGCACCGATGCCAAACTGCCGGTGGCACAACCGCGCCACCTGCTCGCGATCGAGTCGGATCCCGCCGGACCGGTTGTCGGCGACGATGAAATCGTTCCCGGACCCGGTCATCTTGGTGAACTCCAGCAACATCGGACCGCTAGGGTAGGTCTCTCCGCCGCCCAGCAAAGCGAATTCCCGCCCGAGCCGCCGTTCCCCGCGGTCGTACCCCCCTCCCCTCCATCCTCCGGCTCGCATCCATGATGCCCGTCCACACCTTCAAAGACCCGCACCGCGGAAACACCCGCGAAAAACGCGGGTTCGGGAAAGCCTTTGACGCCCCCCACGACGGGGCATAGGGTGCCCGACCCTTTTCGGAAGGGCCAAGAACCATGCTGGGCTACTTCGTCCGGAAGCTAATCGGCACAAAAAACGAACGCGAGGTCAGGAAGCTGCGCCCCGTCGTGGCGCGCATTAACGAACTGGAACAACAGCTCCAGTCCGCGTCCGACGATGTGCTCCGCGAGAAGACCGCCGCCTGGAAACAGGAACTTTCCGCCATCCAGGACAAGGCGGCCCTCGCCGCCAGGCTCGAGGAGATCCTTCCCGAGGCGTTCGCAGTCATCAAAAACGCCTGCCGCCGCATGACCGCGGCCAGAATGGAGGTCGTCGTCCGCGGCCATTCCATCGTCTGGGACATGATCCCCTTCGATGTGCAGTTGATCGGCGGCTACGCGCTCCACAGCGGGCGCATCGCGGAAATGGCGACCGGCGAAGGCAAGACCCTCGTCGCCACCCTCCCGGTCTACCTCAACGCCCTCACCGGCCGCGGCGTCCACGTGGTCACGGTCAACGACTACCTCGCCGCCCGCGACAGCGAGTGGATGGGCGGGGTCTACAAATACCTCGGCCTGACCGTCGGCTGCATCCAGCACGACCAACCGCCCGACGTCCGCCGCGCCCAGTACGCCTGCGACATCACCTACGGCACCAACTCCGAGTTCGGCTTCGACTACCTCCGCGACAACGGCATGGCCGTCACCGCCGCCGAACAGGTCCAGCGCGGCCACTACTTCGCCATCGTCGACGAAGTCGACTCCATCCTCGTCGACGAGGCCCGCACCCCGCTCATCATCTCCGGACCCGCCGTCGTCCACACCGACAACAAGATCTACGAGGATTTCCGACCGGCGATCCAACGCATCGAGGAGGCCCAGCACCGCCTCTGCCTCCGCTTCATCTCCGAGGCCGAGGCCCTCATCAAGAAGCTCCACCCCGAGGACGGCTCCAATCCCACCGACAAGGAGGAGCTGGAACGTCAGATCGGCCTGCTCCTCTTCCGCGTCAAACAGGGCCAGCCCCGCCTGCCCGAGTTCCTGCGCATGCTCGAAACGGCCGAGAACATCCGCCTCATGAACAAGGCGGAGCTGTCCCTCCACGCCGACCAGTCCAAGCGCCTGCTCTACGCCGAAAAGGAGGAGCTGTACTTCGCCATCGACGAGAAGGGCCACGACGCCGACCTCACCGAAAAGGGCCGCCAGTTCCTCCGTCCCGACGATCCGGACGCCTTCATGCTCCCGGACATCGGCACCCAGTTCCACGAGATCGACATCGCCCCCGGGCTCGACGCACGCCAGCGGCTGGAGGCCAAACAGAAGGCCCAGCAGGATTTCGAGGCCAGGGCCCAGAAAATCCACGTCATCTCCCAGCTGCTCAAGGCCTTCTGCCTCTTCGAGCGCGACGTCAACTACGTCGTCCAGGACAACAAGGTCATCATCGTCGATGAACACACCGGCCGCGCCCTGCCCGGCCGCCGCTGGAGCGACGGTCTCCACCAGGCCGTCGAGGCCAAGGAAGGCGTGGAAATCGAACGGGAAACCCAGACCTACGCCACCATCACCATCCAGAACTACTTCCGCCTCTACACCAAGCTCGCCGGCATGACCGGCACCGCCGAAACCGAGGCCCAGGAGTTCCACGACATCTATCACCTCGGCGTCCTCGTCATCCCCACCAACCGCCCCTCCAAACGCCAGGACGCCCACGACACGGTCTACAAAACCCGCCGCGAAAAATGGGACGCCGTCGTCCGCGAAATCGTCGAGGTCCATAACCAGGGCCGGCCCATCCTCGTCGGCACCATCTCCGTCGACGCCAGCGAACACCTGTCCCGTCTCCTCAAGAAAACCGGCATCCCCCACTCCGTCCTCAACGCCAAGTACCACCAGCAGGAGGCCGAAATCGTCGGCCGCGCCGGCCAGCGCGGCGCCGTCACCATCGCCACCAACATGGCTGGCCGCGGCACCGACATCAAACTGGGCGAGGGCGTCGCCGAAATCGGCGGCCTCCACGTCGTCGGCACCGAACGCCACGAATCCCGCCGCATCGACCGCCAGCTCCGCGGCCGCTGCGCCCGCCAGGGCGACCCCGGCAGCTCCCACTTCTTCCTCTCCCTCGAGGACGACCTGATGCGCCTGTTCGGCTCCGACCGCATCATCCGGTACATGGAGAAGATGGGCCTCGAGGAAGGCCAGGAGCTCGAACACCCCCTTCTCAACAAGTCCATCGGTCAGGCCCAGAAACGCGTCGAACAGCACAACTTCCAGATCCGCAAGCGGACCCTCGAGTTCGACGACGTCATGAACCGCCACCGGGAGGTCATCTACTCCTTCCGGAACGACATCATCCACAGCGACGACGTCCGCGACCGCCTCATGGACATCATGGAGGAGGTGGTGGTTGAAAAGGTCCGCCAGTTCTCCGACGACGGCAGCGACCTCGACGCCTGGAACGTCCGCGGCCTCTGCGACTGGATCAACGTCACCTTCCCTCTCGGCCTGCCTGAGGAGGAGATCCTCAAGGCCGCCCAGACCGGCACCGAAGCCCCCCAGCCGCAATCGCTCTTCGACGGCCTCTCGCCCCAGCAATTCGCCGTCGCCACCTTCATCTGCGACGCCGTCCGCCGGGCCTACGACCTCAAGATCAGCGTCGAGAACCCCGACGCCCTCAAGACGGTCGAGCGCTACACCATGCTCGGGGCCATCGACCGCCAGTGGCAGGAGCACCTCTACAACATGGACAGCCTCCGGGTGTCCATCTCCCTCCGCGCCTACGGCCAGAAGGACCCGCTCATCGAGTACAAGGCCGAGTCCTACAAGCTCTTCGAGGACCTGATGGTCAATGTGAAGAGCGAGATCTGCCGGAACATTTTCCTGTCCGCATCCAGCCTCCTGGCGTTCCAGAACTTCCTTCGGAAGCTCCCTCAACGCACCACCCACGCCGAGATCAACGCCTTCTCCGGAAACGCCGCCGCGTCGGCCACCCCCGCCCCGACCCCGGAGGCCACCGCGATGGTCGACGAGGTCACCGAGGAGTTCTCCAAGGCCAAGCCCACGCGGTCCGGCCCCAAGGTCGGGCGCAACGACCCCTGCCCCTGCGGCAGCGGCAAGAAGTACAAGCAGTGCTGCGGCCGTTGAGGCCCGCCCCCTAATCCGGAGGCGCCCGGTGTTCCAGGAACCGGCGCCTTCCCGTCCCCGCCATCCGCCTCCTCCATCCGCTCCTTTGGCGCACCCCGCGGTTGCCCGTCGCGCTTTGACGGCTAACCTGTCCCCGTGAATCGGCGCCATTCCATCCTCCTCCTCACCTGGTTCGCGGCCTCGACCCTCGCCGTCGCAGCAGCGGAGGGAACGGGCGCGTCGAAGTCCGTCAAAACCGTGCCCCCTGTCTCCCCAGCCATGTCCCAGGAAACCATCACGTTCGGTGGCGGCTGCTTCTGGTGCCTGGAGGCGGTCTTCCAGCGTCTCGAAGGCGTCGTTTCCGTGGTGTCCGGCTACGCCGGCGGCCCCAAGTCAAACCCAACCTACGAGGAGGTCTGCAACGGCACCACCGGCCATGCCGAGGTCGTCCAGATCAGGTTCGACACCGGGAAAACCTCCTACGCCCGAATGCTCGAGGTGTTCTGGGCCGCGCACGACCCCACCTCGGTCCTCGAACAACCCGTCACACGCGGCGGCAAGACCTACCCGAAGGGCACCCCATACCAAGGGGGCGACATCGGCACCCAGTACCGCTCGATCATCCTCTACGAGAACGAAACCCAGAAGGCGGCGGCCCTGGCCTCGAAGGAGGCGGCCCGGAAGGACTTCACCAAGCCCATCGCCACCGAGATCGTTGCCCTCGAAAAGTTCTATCCCGCCGAGTCGTATCACCAGAACTACTACAACCTGAACAAGGACTCGAACCCCTACTGCAGTTACGTGATCACCCCCAAGCTCAAGAAGCTGCTCGCCAAAGGCGTGATCGCGGAAACGAAGGGCAAGTAGGAACGACCGCCCTGTTCCGTTCGGTTCGGCTCACGCCGCCTCCGAGCCTCCAGCGCCGGAAGCACCATCGGGGCTCGGGCTCGGGCCGGGTTCGCAGGGAAAGCAGAACCGTTCCCTCGCCTCAGGGAACCGGGCCGCCTGATCCTGGTGCGCGCGAGAGGACTTGAACCTCCACTCCTTTCGGAACCAGATCCTAAGTCTGGCGCGTCTGCCATTCCGCCACGCGCGCGTCGGTCGCCCCCGGATTTAGGCAAGCCCGCTCCGCCGCGTCACGGGTTTTGTGCCCCGCAGCGCCTTCCGAGAGGCCATTGCGCCCAAGCTGGATCGGCATCAGGCCGCCTTGGACGCTCCCCTCGACAGGCGGTGTTTCATGCCTTCATCCTGAGTCGATCGGATCACCGGAAAGGCGATGACCCCGCCGACAACCACAACCATCAGCAGAAGCCCTCGGAGCCCTCGGCCATAACGGCGTCCAGAGAGGAAAGGAAGGCCCCGGATCGGAAAGAGCTCGACCCATGAAGCGAAAACGTCCCGCGAAGGCGGACCCTCTCGAACGGGAGATCGAACTGGCCCTCAACCCTGGAGCCTTTATTCCCGACCATGCTTGCTTCGAGTTCGCGGGTGAACTCGATGATCTTGCCTCCCGGGTTGCCAAACTGGAGCCAACCGACCCGGCACGCGCGGTTGCCCTTTACGAGACCTTCCTTGCCGGCTGTCACGAAAAGATCGAAGAGGTTGACGATTCCAGCGGGAGCTTCGGACAGACCGTGAGCCAGCTATTTTGCGCTTGGACGGCAGCGCGGCAGGCTTCGGGCGCCGATCCCGATGAGACTGCGATCCGACTGTTGCGCTGGATGGACGACGACGATTACGGCCTCTGCCACCGACTCGAGAAGGAGCTCACCGTCGTCTTCAATAAGGCGGGGTTGGCCGCGTTCGTGAGGCAGGTTCGAACAAGGTTCGACAACGCCGGAAAGCTCAACGCGAGCGGAGCTGCCGCAGGCAGCCGCAGTCCGGATGCCCTCCGCCGCCACTGGGGCGAGGTCTTGCGCTCACTCTACGCGGCGCAGAGGGACATCACGGCCTACGTCGCACTGTCCCTGGAAACGGGACTGACCGTCCGCGATTGCCACACCATTGCGGAGTTGTTCACCGTCCGTCGCCGGTACACCGAGGCCCTGGAGTGGGTCGAGCGAGGCTTCAGCCTCGGGGAAAAGAGTTCCCTTGAGTGGTCGGCCAGTACCGACCTGGCCGCCCTCAAGCGCGATCTCCTGGTCAAGCTGGGCCGGGGCGGCGAGGCACTGAGTGCTGCCTGGGCTGAATACTGCAACTGCCCAAGCAAATACCGCTACGACGATCTCATGAAGTTCGTGCCCAAACCTCAGCGAGGCGTCTGGCACGAGAAGGCCATCGAGGCCGCCCAAACCGCGCACCTCGACTCTCACATCGAGCTGCTTCTCGAGACCAAGGAGTTCGGACGCCTCGCTGATCTTGTGCGCGCGACGGCGGATCCCGCACTTGAAAGCCTTAGCCACTACACCACCGAGCCGGTCGCCAAAAAGCTCGAGCGCTCCCACCCCGCCCTCGCCGCCCGCCTGTGGCAAGCCCAGGGAATGCGAATCATCGACGCCGGGAAGAGCAGGTACTACGACGCCGCGCTGGCGAATTTCCGACGCGCCGAGCGTTGCTACGAACGTGCCGGACTCGTCGACGCATGGAACGAAACCGTGGTCCGTGTTCGGGAACAGCATCGCCGCAAACTCGGATTCATGGCCGAATTCGAGCGGCTGGTCGCCGGCACCGCTCCGCGACAGGAACCGTCCTTCCTCGAGCGGGCCAAAGCTCGGTGGAGCAGCCGATGAAGCCCCATCGGAAATAGAGATGGGGAAGCAGGCTGGCGATGGTGGGATGATTCACGAGGATCCGCGGTGATCGTCGGCATTCCTGGTCCAAGCCGATCGACAGGATATCCCTCCCAGAATCCTTCAATGCTTCCGTAACGGAGATGCCAGACTGGCCGCTCGAGCTGTAGAACCGGCTCGCCTGCTACAACAAGATCGGCGAACGGGTGGGTGACGGCTTGCGGCGGTGCCGAGACTGCTGGCGGTTCGCATTATGAGCTGCTGCTTTTGGCTTGAGTGCCCTTACCGATCCGTCAGTTTCCCCCCATTCCCAAACCCTAGACCTCCAACAAGCGCGATTTGAGGAGGTAGGTTGAAGGAAATACTCGAAATGCCCG
>VFQN01000188.1_pt1 | contig 127296 bp, 188 predicted proteins | sample 3512371 | NCBI WGS metagenome assembly VFQN01 (sample SAMN10412370, study PRJNA504923) | tailings metagenome | isolation source: Replicate 2 from Balatoc abandoned mine | place: Philippines: Itogon, Benguet | collected 2017-08-28 | reverse complement strand
CACATGCAGTCACCGTTCACGCGTTCAGGTTTGGCCGCAAGTGCACTTCAGGGCCCTGTCACGCGCATGCCTCCCACGTGTCAACGGCAGTGCCCGGTGCTACCAGTACAACAAACAGGCAACAGCTACAGCCCTTCGGGACCAAACCCCACGCGCCGGAAGTCGCCTTTCGGCACCGCACCAAGACGGAAGTGCCCTCCCGGCACTTCACCAATACCGGTACCATGAGCGCCATGCGCCTAAAACCTACATACGCACAGCCTGCTGTCAACAGCCTCGCGCCCAGCCCTGTCCTGTCTCGTGCCCGTCTCCATGGCGTCTTAGCCTCCATCCCACACACACCAGCCCTGCCGCATCACATGCGCGTGCCGGCCAAGCCGACGCCAGTACATGCACAGCTAAGCACCACGTAAATGCACCATGCCCACTACCTAGCCAGCACGTTAAGGCCGTACGGCTCATGCGGGGCAACACGCCCGACCAACTGTACAGCTGACGGCGTGTGCTAATTGACCATGCCCGCTTGTGCCCTCACTTCCAGCCCTCGACTCGAGCAACCCCTAACTACCGTTGGGATCTAGCCCTCGGGGCAGCTCCCCTCGCGCACTAGCCCCGCTTGCCGGCGCTGCCGCAGTGTGCGGGCTGGCTCAAGTCCGCCTCCTCGTCGGGCTGCGCGCTCTTGGCGTTGGGGTCCTGGGGCGTGTCGCGCTCAATGCTCCGGCCGCCCTTGGTGGCGGCAGGGCTTGCGCCGCCGTGGCGAGCCTTGGAGAAACCAAGCGGCGGGACACAGCGTGGTAGGTAAGGTCAGCAGTGAGCGCTGGAAGGAGAAAGCCCGGAAGGTGCCCTGAGCTCATCGGCGCGGCACCTTTACCACTGCCGATTCGCTAGCACGGTCATCGACACAGCAAAGTTGCAGAGGCGATGTGGATCGCGACAACCCATCACAGCGGCCCATATTGCCATTTCGGGTCCCTCCGTGAAGGATGTTTGCCCCGCATGCCGCACCAGCAGCGTCGCCTTGTCGTGCTCCTTGCGCCGCTCCGCGCGCTCCTCCTTCATGTCCTTCTCGTGCTGTTGCTCCTGTTCAATTGCGTCAAACTCCAACTTGTCCTGGAGCCGCTTGTCCGTGTGATGCCCCATGGTTGCTTCCGGAATCCCTTGTGAACCGTGGGTCTACACAGTCTTCGTTTATTGATTTGAATGCCTTGATGCTAGTGTACTGTAAAGTGTCGTTTCTTGGGCAAAAGACAAAGGTATATATGGGCCAGCCCTTTGCATCATGGCGATTGGAATGATGACGCACCCGAGTTTTGCAGCTTTCCCAACGTGCAGCTGCCATAATGAGCCTGTTGCCCCGCGTATATGATTTTTAAAATGTCTTCATTGCTACAGACCACAGGCATGCGTTATTGTGAGTCTTCCACGTTCAGTTCATGAGGTAGCATGACACGTGGTAGACTGCCCCAACCCTTGCGCTACCGGTGTCCTGCGTTCCTGCCCTGCCGCTACCAACAATTCCTGTTGCATGCGGCAGTGTGGGGCTCTAATGCGCATTATAGAATCCATGTCCTGGTACACAAAGTCCCTCGGGCATAGTCCTGGTACACAAAGTCCCTCGATGGTACTTGCCCATGTGTCGGGGTTGTACGCACGGGTACGCACGCCGAGCAAGCTCGGCCGTTACGGCACAAACCGTGTCAGTAACCTCCTTTGCTGAAATGTGCTGAAAGCATACCTCGACCACGTGGGACGCGGTTCAGCTCTTGGGTCCGCTTAAGCCCTTGCCTGTTTCCCTGTAGCCGATCTAAATCGGCCAACCTTCGCATCAACAAAAGAAAAAACGCACGTTCCAAGCCATGTAATCCCATGGCAAGCATGTCTTAGCGACGGACGCCTAGGGAAAGGACCGACCATGCCCCGCCACAGCGTTGCCTTCACAGACTTGACCCTAAACTCCAGAGATGAACTGTTCCCGGTAAAACTAGGCTACCGACGTACAGTGGCTACTGCAGCTGGGAGCACTCCTTACACGACCTTCCTCGTTGGGCGCACAGGGGGTGGAGGATGTCGACGTGCAGGCGACACAGGAGCTGCGTGCGGCCTTGGATGTCTTCGAAGAGAACTTGTACGAGTTCCATGAGAGGGAGGCGCTAAGGGCAGCATCAGCGGGACCGGGGACGCAGGCGGCAGAGGGGTAGGTCGGGGGCGGCACGCACGGGTGGCACGAGACCGACTTGCGAAGGCACCCCGTCACACAGGTCGCAGTGCAAAAGCCTCGCCGTCCGTCGGTGACAGCATGCCCCCAACAAAGATAACTCATGCAGGCATACAGTTGAGTCCCCGCACAGTCCGTCTGGTTTCTACAGTCCCCTTCTCCACCATTACCTGTAACCCAACAGCAATTTCCCCTGCCCACTGCACCTCTCTCACCCCTTACGATGACCGTTGACCTTTAACCGCTGGCCAGGCCCCAGGACGCTGCCAGCCGCCGCAAGGCCCGCCGCGATGCCATCTACGCCAGCCGCATCCCCGACGACCGCCAGTCCTTCCGCCCGGTGGAGCAGCAGGCGGCGGAATGGGCGCGCTCCCGGCCGCACCTGTGGCTGCGTGGCAGGAGGGTGAGTATGACCATGAACTGGTAGTGTGACTGAAGGAAGAGTAGCACACGCGGCTGCATGGCAGGAGGGTGAGCACTACTGGTAAACCTGGGGTGTATTCGCTGGCGTGTGGGAACCGGTTCCATTCACCTACACCTTCGAGCAGGCGTTGCTTGTGGCCATGGGTTGTGGCACCTAGGAGGTAAGGTGCTCTGTACCTGCGAACTCATCGTATACTATTGCCCGATGCACACGTTTCCTCTGTGTCCCCGCAGGCTCTCTCGGCTCAGCACGCCCCCGCCGACACGTGGCACGGTGTCCAGCACGTGCCCCCGCCCCCGGCCCCACGCGTGCATGGCGGGGCAGCTGCTGGGCAAGCACCAACGGGTGGTGCGGCTGGCGCAGCACAGAAGCAACAGCAACAGCGTCAGACGCAGCAGCACCAGGAGCCTGGACTTGAGATCATGGGGACGAAGATGCCAGTGCACACTGTGCCGGCCGGGGAATGCCAGGTGTGCACAAGTCGTGGTGTTTTACGGAACGATACGGTCGTACGGACACGTCCGGCAGTGCACCAAGCAGAACCACTGAGTGTATCTTGAATCGTGGACATCATAAAACGTATTTGTGTCGGCGGTTCATGACCAGCACCTCCCTGGCGCATTGGGGCACTGCACTGCCCCCCAACCAGTGGCCTGCGGCGTTTTGCCGAATGGCTTCTTGGGCCTACCACCTCCCGCCTTCCACAGCCCGACGAGGAGGACCTTGCGCCGCCCCACGGGTCGCTGGAGGAGACCTTTGCCGTACAGTACGACGCGTGGGAGCAGCACGTGCCGGCGCACGTGCGGCAGCGGCGCGGCGTGCCGCGTGACGAGCGGGCCATGGCCATCGGACTGCCCCCGGTGGAGCCCCACCGGGCGGTCATGTGGGAGCTGGCGGAGGAGGTGGGGGGGGGGGGGCCCTTGCAGGCTACCGCATATCTAGAAAGTCGCATGTGGTAGTTTGCGAACGCCGTGCTGGTGGTGATGTGGGAGCTGGCGGAGGAGGTGAGCCTGGTATTGCATCGTGCAGCATGGCAGGGTGTCCAGGGGTATCCAGGCATGGAATGCAAAGCGCCACACCATTTTTACTTCTGGTGTATGTTGTTCAATTAAATCTTGAATTAATTTTGTGCGCCGCAGTGTAGCGGCAAAGTGGGGGCTGGTGACAAGGTCGGGTATGCCATGAAACATCACAATGGCTGCCACTGGTTGGCACACAGCTGCCTGCCTCGTACCCTGCCAACGCGACCTTGCGTGTGTGTACACCGTGACTGCAACAGCTGCTGCCGGAGCTGTGGGTTAAGCTGGCGCCGGTGCTGGCGCCCGTCCTCACACGGCTGGCGGCGGAGGGCCGCCCCGCCGCCAGCCGGGGCCGCGGCGGCGGCGCCGACGGCGCCGACGGTGACGGCTTCATCTCGCTCTTCCGCATGGCGGACGGCAGCCCGCCTTTTGCCGCCGGCCCCGGCGGCGGTGGCCTGGGAGGAGGAGGGGGGTTTGACATTATGACGTTTGGGTCGGAGGAGGGGGAGGAGGAGGCGCACAGGGGCGAGTGGCGTAGCGGGGCGTGGGACAGCGGACCGGCGGCGGCACCGAGAGGTGGCGGCGGCTGGCCGTACAGCGGCGACAGCGGCGGCGACGGCGGCGGGTGTCCGGGGAGCGACGGCGGCGACAGCAGTTACGACTCTTTGGCAGAGGGCGCCGCCACACTGGGGCTCGCGGACGCAGGGCCCGTGGATTACGAAGAAGCACCACCGGTGGCTGCACCATGGCCCGCGCCTCTCGGGCCCCCGCCGGTGCTCCCTGCGGGCCGCGGGGGCTTGCAGCAGCGTCCGCCCCACCCTGGACCCTTCCCTCCGTCACCGTTGACGGTTGGCAGTTATGTCTTACCACGCAGCTCCGCGTCCCCCCATGCGCATGGCTCCAGCCCGTTGGGCGCTAGCCCACACGGGCAGGGGATGTCCCCGCTGTCCTCCCCCAAGTCCCCACTGTCCCTCGCGCCACTAGCACTCCACGGCTCGCACGCGCCCGTGCACAGCTCACCTTTGGGTCCGAGCGCCTCACAGCTGCACGTCGGTGTGGGTGCGGGCCCGCAGCGGGCGGGCACAGGGCAGCAGCCGCAGGGGCTGCAGCTGCATGGGACCGGGGCAGGGGCGGGGCTGGCGGCGCGGGCAGACTCATGGGTCGGTGCTGCGGGTGCACCACGGAGGACAGGGTCGCTGGACCCCACGGCTGCTGCAGGGTCAGTAGGAGCAGCGCAGGCGCCGGGGCTGGGTGCCGCGGTCGTCAATGTGGGGGGAGCTGGCGGCAGCGGCGCGGGGGCGCTGGAAGTGAGTAGGGGTACAGGAGACTGGAGGTAGAATAAGCAGGGGTGCGTGTGGATGGCACATACCGGTCTGCTGCTTGACATGTACATAGTTGAAACGTTTTCGCAATTCTGCCCACCTTTTGCCGGGCCGATTGCAAGCCAGCGGCCTTCTTGCTTTTCTTGTGCATATGCTGTGGCACAGCACTGCAATGATGCGTCACAGATGGCGTCCCAGTCGGGCTTGTCGCAGGTCAGCGGCCGCCTAGCTGCTCCAGGCGGGGGCAGCAGCAGCCCCGAGCCCCTCGGAGGGGCGTCCGTCCGAGGCAGAAGCGGGCCCCTGGGGCCGCTGGCGGCGGTGGCGGGCGGCGGTGGTGGGCGCGGCGGCGGGCCGGCTGCAGGGTGCGACGCCGCGGATGCGCGGGAGGGCTGGTGAAGGTGTGCGCGTATGAGGATGCTGCCGAAATGTGTCACAGGCTGATGTAGGTTGCCGAGGGCGTTGCGGCGCCTTGCTGGTGGTGGCGGTTGGGGGCCACAGGAGTGTGCGTGTGGCGCATTTCGGCGCTGTTAGGGATGAGCCTGTAGCACTCGACAATTCGACCATAAGTAATGCGCGTGTCAATTTACCACGTGCTGGCCGTGTAACCGACCCCTCGCAGGACCAGCCCCGCCCTCACAGCCCTGGCCGCCCTGTCGCACCACTCCCGCTTCCTGGCGGCCGCCGGGAGCAGCAACACCACCAGCAGCAGCAACAAGTCCACGACGCAATCTACCTCTCGGCGCACCCTGGCCCTGCCTGCACCTGCCCAACACACCCAACACACAGCCCTGCCGACACCCAGTGCTGGCACCTGCCACCAGCCCAAACACACGCACTCCCTCTCCCACCGGCAGCCGCCGCAACAGCAGCGCTTCCTTCCCCCTGCCCAGCGGACCTCCCCGCTGGCACCTGCAGCCCCCGCACCGCCCTCACCCACCTCCTCAGCCGTAACGCCTGCCGACGGGCGGATGGCCACAGGCGCCCAGCTGCCAACACAGGCTCGTTCTGGGCCCGGGCCCCCAGGCAGGGCTGCGGCCCCCGGGGCAGCCGCCGCCGCCGCAGCAGCAGCAGATGCTGCGCTGGCTGGCTCTAGGATCAGCATGAGCAACCCAGGCGCTGCAGCTGCTTCCGCTGGTGGTGGGGGTAGCGGCGGCTTCAGCAAGGGGCGCAAGGCGGCGTCGCTGTCGGGCGCTGCCGGTGGCGCCGCTGGCGCCTTCGAGGCAAGAACGGTGCCGCGCATGTTCCAACTGCCAACGGCGCGGTGGCTGTAACAATGTGGGGCTGCTGCTTGTTTCCACTCTTAGGATGTGCGTTGCCACTGCACATGTCGCCTGATCAGGCTGCCATTCTGCCCACGGCTGCAATGCATGCAGGGCGGAGTGGATAAGACGGTGCCTAGGCGTACGGTGTCGTTATCGCAGGCGGCTAGCGCAGCGGCGGCGGTGGCGGCGGCGGCGGCGGGGCCTGATGCTGGGGCGGCAGCTGGGAGCTGGGGCAAGGGAGCAGCAGCAGCAGCAAAAGGCGGTGGAGGAGGGGGAGGGCCTGGCTGGCTGCCGTCCATCGGAAAGACGGGAGGGGGACGCGGGGCGTGAGAGGGTGTTCGTAGCACTGGGACGGGGCCATAGGCACGGCGACAGGGTCGCGTGTGGATTACAGGAGGGGCACATCCTGTGCCGCGCACTAGGCACTGTTGACGGTCGCGCGTGCGTTGTACAAGAGGACAATGGAAAAGAAGCGAGTACTGTACATAGTGACTATAAGCTACATGAGCAGGGGGCGTGTGATAGGATACGCAGTCGCAGCCGGGGTTAGCTGCAGCTCAGGTGGTGCCACCTGGCACTCGGACGGACAGCCATGGTCTGAATGTTGCACTGTCAATAGTAAACAACAAACGGCTCACCGTACGCAAAGGGTGCAATCTGCATGCCGATAGCTGCTAGGACAAGGCACTAATGACGCGGTGGCTTTCCGCCCGCACTTGGAGACAGCGCTCAATGTCTGTAATGAGCGCTACCGGCTGTACCTCGCACGCCCAGGCACGCCCCACTACGGTGATGTCGGGACAGGACTCCTGGCACAACGTCAAGATAGGCCGCAAGGAGCACACAGAATCACAGACTGCAGTACACGATGAAAGCTTGCGTTGCACAGCTCACGCCTCAGCCGCGATCTCAGTCTCCTCAGCTAGGCCGATCCAGCCTGACTCAACAACAGCAGCCAACAGCACGTGACACGCATCCCCCAATACGCCATCCCCCTACTGCGCATCCTCCCCGTCGCTCGCCCCTTCCCCCGCCCCCTCCTCCCCCTCCTCCTCCCCCCCATCCGTCTCCTCCTCCCCCGTCTCATCCGAGTCCCACGCAAGCACCTGCACCCCCTCCCCGTCCTCCTCATCCCCCTCCCCGTTTCCCTCCTCACTACTGCTGCTCCCCTCCTCATCACTGCTGCCCTCCTCCCCCTCCCCCCCCTCCCCCCCCCCCCCCCCTTCCCCCCCTTTCCCTCCCCTCCTCATCACTGCTGCCCTCCTCCCCCTCCCCCTCCTCCCCCTCCTCCTCGCTGTCCGACCCGTAGCCCCCCATGAAGAACAGGTGCTGCAGCAACGCAATGTGGTCCACCTCCAGTCCGCCCTCGCCCTCGCCGTCCTCCTCGTCGCTGTCGCCGTTGTTGGCGTTATGGCCGCCGCCGCCGCCGCCGCCACGGCGCGCCGCCAGCACTGCCGCCGCCGCCTCCCTGGCCGCGTCGCGCTCCGCCTGTCGCAGGCCCTCGCGCAGCGTCCTGCGCACACCGCAGCATGGCACGTCAAGGACTGCTTTCACTGCTTTCACTGCTTTCACTGCTTTCACACCGTGGCACAGCGCAGTACAGCACACGCCGGGTTAGGTCGCACTTCAGGTTGCCAAGCAATTTCTGCACGTGGTGTTTAGAGGGACAGCGCGTGCCGCAGCCCCTTGCCGCACGGCACGCGCTGGCTGAGATGGGATGCGCGTGATTGGATCTTTGGTGTCATCACAGGTGACGGGGCCAAACCATTACCCTACAGTACGTAATGAGGTAGCTAAGGCAATGTGCGTGTGTGCTGCACAAGCTCGGCTCACCGGATGGCCCTCATGGTGTCGTCCATGTTTCGCACAAGGGCGGTGGGCAACGCGTCCCCCGACTCCTCCAGCTCCTGCGCCCGGCGCATGAGCCTAGCGGACGGGTGGGGGAACGAAAGGAATGGAGAGGATGAGTAGGTAGGTGGGTAGCGGGGTAGGTCGTAGGTGTAGTAGGTGGAGTAGGTACGTAGGTAGGTAGGGAACTGGATGCGGTAGGACTGGTGCTTCTACAACGCCAGTGAAGGTCCAGCTCTCAATGTGCTCGTCAGGCAACTGTCATGGAACAACGGGGCCTCTCAGGAAGCACCAGCAGTTGCCCTCGAGCCATGGTGTTGAAGGAGCGTGCCAGCCAGCCTCGCGTCGCTCGCTTAGCACCACGCCTTTGGCAGGTGGCCTCTGGCAATTACTGCAACCCGTTGTACGGTCTCAGCCAGCAACAACACAATAGTGTACGCACAGGCCTTGCAACTTACCCGTAGTACTGGGCGAGCCGGGTGCTCAGCGCGTCCTGCAGAGCGTCCCGCTCCGCCGCCGCCGACTGCAAAGCGCCGCCGCCGCCCGCCGCCGCCGCCGCCGCGCCCGCCTTCCCCGCCGCCACCCGCTTGGCACGTGCCAGCTCCTCGCCCGTCAGCAGCAGCCGGAAGCGGGACAGGTCACCCATCTGCGGGCACAGGACCATGAGGCGGGCACGTGCGTGTACGGCATCCTGGTATGCGCGTATGGCGGGGGATGCCCGTGCGACTGCTTACTGTTTGCTCAGAGGGTGCCCATCTGCGGTGGCACGTACGACAGGTGTACGACAGGAACAGTGTTGCAGTGCTGGTCCGGTATGGTGGATTGCATGTGGTGCCCAAGCCGCTTTGTAAGACATGTTAAGTGTATGTGCTGCAGGAGAACTATACCTACATGCCTAGCAGGGCTTCCGTGAAATCTATCGCCATTGGCACCTCCATGGCTGCCTGTGCGTACCCAGGCTCAGGACCGTTGGCAGAGACGCATCAACCGGCGCCCCCACAACCCATACTTTCCACCACAATAATGTGATGCGCACCTCTCCAGAAGCGTAGATCCATCCCCCGAACACCAGGAAGTCCGTCCGGCTGAGCGCCACCACTGCGCTCATGCGCTTGCCCGGGGGCGACCCCAGCACCGCCGCGGGCCGGCCCCAGGTGCGCGTGGCCAGGTCCAGGGTGGTTATGTCGTTGGACAGGTCAAGGGAGCCCCCGAACATGAGCAGCTTGGAGCCCACCAGCACGGAGGCGTGGCAGCGGCCCAGGACGCTGCAACCGGCACGTTGGGAGAGGGGACAGGGTGCAGGGGGAGCAGAGAAGGTGAGTGGAATGCAGGCTGTACAAGTACATACACCGGATCAAAAGTGCTCAGTGGGGAGGCTGGCTGCGCCGCCGGAGCGTTGGCATGTGGCGGACTGCCGTTTGCAGAGACAGCGTCCACCAGCGGCCCTCTTTAACCCTTTTGGGAGGGAGGGAGGCGCGGCAGCGGCCCAGCAGGCTGGCATTGCATCCAGAGGAGGTGAGCAAGGGTGGCAGGGGAGTAGGCAAGGCGGATCAGGTGCAGGACAAACATCCACCAGTCAAGTGAACAGAGATGCTTATGCGGGATTCGGAATACTTAATCTGGACACAGGCAGCGTTCTCATCAGTCAAGTGCATTAAACGCCAGATCGGCGGGCGTTGGCGCATCACAGACTGTACGGGGCACCAGGTCAAAAACCGTGCGCCGAGACCGGCGCAGCCGCGACACAACACGTGGACGCAATACCGTATGTACATCACCCGGTGTGCGGGCCGTGCTGAGGCCATCTCCACGGCCGAGGCCAGGGGCTTTGCCACGCCAGGCCTTGCGGCGAGCTCCCCATGGCCACGGGTGTCGCAACGAACCCAGGCGACCTTGGCAAAGGCAGCGGGGTCTGTTGCATTCCCCGTGGCCATGAGGACGTCACCGCAAGGCCTGGCGTGGCAAAGCCCCTGGCCTCGGCCGTAGAGTCGGCCGGAGCGCGGGCCGCACACCGGGCAACCGACAATTCTTTGCGGCGCCGCTGCTGCCTGAAGCTGGTCAAAGCGTTGGCTACGCTCAAGATACCGTATGCTCCTGGATGGAGCGGGAATAGATCCTACCATCTCTGGCTACGGCTGGTCGGCTGCTGCAAATGGCAAAACGCCAGTTGTGCACCGAAGGCCGTGCAGGGGAGGCCAGGTCACATTCAGCACTGTACGCCCGTGGTTCACCACAGCCTGCCCGCCTACGCCCTCGAAATGCAGAAAGTATAGCTTCCCCTAAAGCACGCTGTATGTATCCCCTGGCTAACTGCCGCCTGCCCGGCCACGCCCATGCGCCCCCACCGGTTGCTGTGCGGCTGGTTGGTGGTTTCCATGCGGCTCCACTCCCACGTGGCCAGGTCGAGCACGTGTATGTCGTACAGGTCGTACCCGGACCGCGCCAGGTCGTACCCGAAGCCGCCGCCCACCACCCACAACTTGTTGTCGTACACCAGCAGCGAGCAGCCGAAGCGCGGGCTGGGCGTGTCGCCGGTGGTGGCGGGCCGAGTCACCGTCCACGTGTCCAGGTCAATGACTGCAGACGAGGCGTGTGGAAACGACAGGGAAAGGGGTGCGTAACAGCCGTCGCAGAATGCCAAAGCGCTGCTCACAGAATGATTAGGCTGCGGGAGATTGGTTTGTCTTCAATGCATTGTAAAACGTGTACAACGCCTGCACGCCCTCAGAAAAACAGGTGGACATGCACCCCGTTTTTTCCCGATAGCTTTGCTGGTGTATCACACCGTCCGCCAGAGGTCCCCTCACATCCCAAACTGTAAAGCTTGGCATCGGCCATATAGTTTCTACTGATCCCCTTCACCACCCACCGGACAGTTTGGCGATGCTGGTGTGTCGCGCCATGCCCCCAAACAGGAACAGCCTCCTGCCATCCTCCGACGCACACGCGGCGTGGTAGCCACGTGGCCCGGGGTCCGGCCCGTTGAGCTCCGGGTGGTACCACTCGTACTCGTACGGCGCGGCCTTGCAGCTGTCTGTATAAGCAGTACGACGACCATGCAGAGGATCGTGGTGGAGTCAGGTTCAACGGCAACGGGGAATAAATCAACCCAGTTCTGGCCCAGAGGCCATTTAGGCACACGGGCTTTGCCACACTGCCAGGGTACGCCCCTAAAGAGCAGCAGGCTGGGCCACTAGGCTGGATGGTACATGCTGCAGCTGACACCGTATGCTACCTCCATCGTGAGACATGTGGGTGGCATGCAGACGCAGCCGACACAGTCCACTGCTTAGTTGGGAGCAAAACTGAAACACGCCAGGCATAAGCACACGGCAGCCGCTACACCTCCCTACCGTCGTTGTTCCCGCTGTACGGCCTCAGTATTGCCAGGCTGCTGATCTCCGCCGTATATCCGCCCGATTGCATGCCGCCGTACACCACGAGCCAGTCGCGATTGGGGCCGCAGCGCGTGACGCTGTGGCCGTACCTGTACGGCGTACGACAATGTAGGACAGGCAAGTGCTGGTGAGCAGGACTTACACGTAGAACAAACAGCGCGTGATACTTTGCAGGCCAAGGTCAGCGCCCTGTTTGTCTGCGAAGTTGCATCCGAGGCAGAGCATGCTGCATACCTCCGTCTGTCCAACAACGGCGCGGCTTTAATTTAGACTTGTTCAAATGGCTGCATACCTTGTGGATGCAACTATCCGCTGTAGTAGCAAAGTTTGGGCACCGAATGTTCGAATGAGCAGTGACGACCCACGTGCGCAGGTTGCACAGATTACTGTGTACCACACCGCCAACACAACCAGTTGTGCCACTTCTCTACCACACAGAGGCACATCACTCCAACGCAACTTTAGCCGCCCCCGTGGCGGCAGCCCCTCACCTCACAGCCGGCTTGCGGCCAGCCACCGCCGGCACCCTCCACCGCCACCCGCACGGCCGCTCCTCCTCCGTGAGCCACGGGGCAGCCGGCCCCGGCTCTGAATCGTTGCCGGGCTCTGCATGCGGGCCCCTGGACCCGGATCCCCCAGCACCCCCACCCCCACTCCCATTTCCACTCCCACCAGCTGCTCCAGCCTGCTCACCGCCAGACCCGCTGGCTCCCCCGCCCTGCTGCTGCTGCTGCTGCCCCCCGCCCCTGCTGGTACTGCTCCTGGGTCCACTGCTGGGCCCGGCTGCTCCTGCATCCGGCAGGGCCGCCGGAGCAGCTGGGAACATCGCAGGGCACCTGCCCGCCCCGCCCACACCCCGTGCCCACCCCTCCCCGGCCTCCGAGCCAGCTGCGCCGGAGCTAGCCCTGGCTCCAGAGCCGTTACCGTCATGACCGTTGGTGTCGTACACGCGGTCCAGGATGAAGAGGTCGTTGCGGATGCCGCTGCCCCAACCGCCAAACAGGATCAGCGAGTCGCGGCCCCAGGAGCTGGCCGCGTGGCCCTCGCGGGGACACGGCCGTGTCTGCGGGGCGTGGGGTCATGGATGGAGGGTTTGTGTAGGGGTTACTCCTTCGCGTTGCCGACATGTGACAAGTGAGAGCGAGAGCATCGGTAGCCATGTTGCAGGGGTTGACGTGGGGCTGCTGTGCGTAGGTGAGTGGGCATCTGCCTCTGTTGATTTGATGCCTGGCCATTTTAAAAGGTACAGAGAGTGGTTGGGCAAAGGCGGGCAGTGGAAGAGCACCGGAAAGAGCATGCATCGGAAAGAGCTCTGATATGCACTCCGACACGCCGTTGGTGTGGTGTAACGCTGGTCTACGCCGGAGCACACAGCAGGGCTAACCCACCGGGCCCGGCTGCAGGCGCTCCCATGCGCCGTACTGTATTGAGCCAAGCATGTCGCCGCGGATGAATGCGGCACGCCAGTTTTGAATCTACAGCGCGCAGAGGAGCATGAACGACACTTGCAGCCATGCCGAAACGGGTTGCGTGGACGGGCAGCCTGCATGGTCTGCACAAGTGGCACACTGACACGCCCAGGAGTAACATGCCACCATGCGTTCATGTATGCTTGGCACTAAGCACGCTACTGCATTGATTAGTTGAGGGCGTAATAGAAGCAGGAGTCCAGGAGGCTGATGAGCAGCTTTCGTGCCTTTGCCAACCACCTGGTCGGGTGGGGGCAGCAGGCCTCGGCGGACATCGCTGGCCAGGTAGCTCTCATAAAAGTGGCGCCATAGCAGCGGCTGGCCGGCCACTTCCGCGAAATGCTTGTTGATAAGAGAGTATCGAGCGGCCTGGGGTGGTCGATGTGGCCATGCATGCGAAACGATACGTTTCAGGCTCCTGGTTTGGGGCCAGGCTGAGCGTGTGTTTGCCAATTTACTTCGCTGGACAAACCTCAAATGGCTCTAAGAACTTGAACACGTTGATGCAAATGTTGACATCCAGGTCGTCCAGCCTGAAGTTGGTGACCCTAGTCTCTTCGGCTTTCGGGAGCGTGTCGCCCTCCATTTGCCTACTACGTTTTGGGTCTTCGGTAGTCATTCAAGGTTTCTCATTTCTGTGTTACTAGTGTCAAAGTAACCTGTCGCAGAGCTCTAGCAAGCACAGAATCAAGGACCCTGGAACGTGCCCTGTGATGCCACGTCCGATCATGGGGCCCGATCATGGGGACATCGCCGGTGTGGTATAATAGGCCCATCAGATACAGAGCAATGTTATGCAGCGGTATAACAAGGACACTGTCCTTGTTGCCCGAGCGCGGGTTCAGGGGGGTTGGCCGCAGTTCAGTTGCACTCGGTGACCAAGGCGAAACTCCGTTTCCGACAGCCTGCCTATCAGTTTGGGTAATCCTATTATGAGACGTGACGCTGTCGCAGAACACGCAAAGACCTCTCACGCGGTCCCATGGGTCTCAAGCGAAGGGGTTGGGGAAGCAAACAGGGGAGACCCCATCGTCGTCAGCCGACCCCTGCCGCCCTGCGCCATGGCCGCCCATGGTCCAGGAACCCACGCATCCCACCAAGCTCCACATGGGCTTACGCAGACATTATGACGCCGTACTAATGCGTTCAGATTCGCTTCATGCACTGTGCCAGGTAGCAGGTACCCGTGGACCAGAAACGCCGCCATGTGCAGCAGCAGGGGCGGATGCCATCTGGCCACAAGTATAATTTGCGTGCGTTAGCACGGTTCCGCGCTCATTTGTAGCAGCGTTCTTTTGCACGGCACCTGTACGTGCCAGCAGAGGGTTACACAAGGTTACATGGTCGCTGTCATGGCGCCACCTGATATGCTAGCCCAGAGTGAAGTGTCGAACGTGTCGCTGGTGCAGGGTCGGTGTGGTGTGCGAGCAGCCGAGCATCCGGGCCGGCAGGGACACAATTGTTGCACCTGCCCGCTCCTTACTGCCGCAGCACAGAGCTCTCATAGCTCCTGCCTCTGTACGAGCACTCATGCAGCACAAGAGTAATGACGCCTGTTCGCCCGGACCGGTCCATGAAGACGCGCACATGCAAGCTCATGCCCTACATGCATCTCATCCGTTGCCGTACGGCATCTGTAAGCATCCCCAGCACACTGGACATGGTAGACGGTACACCTGCAGACACCCACCATTCCGCCAGCGTGCAGTACCTCTTCCCCCTATCCCTTCAGCACCCATCAGTCCAAACACGCACCCCGATCCCTCCCTAGTGCAGTTCTATGCAGCCCAAGGTGCTTCCCGTATTTTCTATCCCTCTCCGAAGCCAAGACTTCGACTCTCGTCTGTGTACACGATATCACACCCCAGGATCATGCGTATGCACATAAAATCCCGCGCAGCCTTGCACACCCTGCATTTGCGCTCACCATTCTCATCCCACCCTTCCCGGACACCTTTCCGTCCCGGCCCGCGCTCCGCACCGGGTGCTCGATTGGACGGGCCCCCTCCCAAAGCCACACCATGCACGTGCCCACAGGCACTGCGGCGGTACCGCCCATCTCCAGCTCCTGACCTGCCCCACCACTCCTCCCCATTATCCTCCCCAGTCCTTTCCGCCGCACCCCTAGGACCTGCTTTGGCCACCACATACCTTACTACAGCACTACCACGCACCCATGGTCAGTGAGCCCGCCATGAGCCACGCCCCTGCCTCACCACTCCTCTTCCAACTCCTCCCCGGCCCCTCCCGGGCCGCCCGGCCCGCCCGGTCCCCCCATGCCCGGCCCACCGACCCCCGGGTCGATGTACTTGGCGCCGAACTGCACGTCGTACTTTTCGTACCGCTCCACCTCGCAGTCCGACACCGTACGCTTCTGCGCCTTGCTGGCCAGCTGCGCAGGCGGGGGCAAGCGGAGGACAGGCGGGGGTGGGGGTTGGGACTGCTTAGTGGAGAGTTTAAGCACAGCGGAGGGCACGCAACAGACCAGGGAAAGCAGCCACCACCGCGGTCCAGTAGCGCCAACCCACCTGGAAGTCCCGAAGGCCGCAGTCCGGCAACTGAACCAACCTGGAAGTCCCGATGACCCTGCCTCCCCAATGCTACCACATAGCCTTCATTCCCCCCAACTCAACCCACCTGGAAGTCCCGAAGGCACACGGGCCGCAGGTCGCTGGCCGCCACGTTGGTGACCCCCGCGGCGCCCAGCGAGCGGAACAGGTCCCGCACGGGCCCCTGGCACGCCTCCTGGATGAGGTTCTTCATGTCGCTGCCGCTGTAGCCCGCCGTGCGCTCCACCACCTTGCGCAGGTCAGCCTCGCACAGCGCGTGCGACACGCCGGCTGTGTGAGCGTGTGGAGTTGACAGGGGGTCAAGAAGGCAGGGGTTCAGCTCTCAGCGCAAAACTAAATGTTGCGTTTGTTGCGGCCGTGCGTAAAGGTGTTAGATAGGGGTCAACCAGTGGGACATGACCCATCGCTCTAGCCAACCGTGTGCTCGACGATGTGGCACGTATCCATGCGCCGGCTGCGGCGCGGCAAACAGGGGTTAGGGGCACGTACGTGGGGTAAGGGAGGCGGTGCTGCTGGCTGACGGTTGGTTTGGCGGGACGGAGCATGCGACACGGGAAATGCTGCCTGCTGTGGCTCGCTGTGCTTGACCGGTGCTTGTAATACCAGTACACGTCGGCCCTTAGCGACCTTGGGTGAGAATGCTTTTCGTAATTCAATTTTCCAACACAATCTGTCGAATTTTCGGGAGCGACCCCAGCCACTCACACCCCGGCTTGAAGGCGTTGTGCAGCATCTGCAGCCTCGCCTCGCCGCACGGCAGCGGGATGTAGAGCTGCTTGGGCATGCGCCTGGCGGGCGGGGGGAGGGGAGCAGGGACCCGCGGTTGAGAGGGAGGTTAGCGAGGCAAGTGGGGTGTTCAGAGGTTTCGGTACCGGTAGTAGCGCGCGGAATGGCTGCCTGGGCACGCGCCTGCATGCGAAGACGGCACGTTTGTGGCGGCAAGAAAGGCAAGAGCGTGAGAAGGCGGTGGGTGGTTGTGACTGGCCGTGTCCCAGATGGAGGGTGCAACGCGCCCTGCATCCCCGTCCACACTTTTCCCCCTCCGTAGATGCACCCGTCACTAAGCCATATGGAGCGCCCCGCACCTTCTCAACCGCACCGTCCCACAGCTTGGCCCAGCGCCACAGGGTCCTCGCGTCCCGTGGCCACTTTTCCTCCCCTTCCTCCCCTTGTTCCCCTTCCTCCCCCCTCCCCTCCGTCCACACCCACACCTTCTGGCAGCTTCGTCCAGCTCCTCCGGGCGGTTGGTGGCCCCCACGACCAGCACGCGCCGCTCTCCGCTGCCGGGGTCGCAGCCGTCCATCTGCACCAGCATCTCCGTCTTGAGCCGCCGGCTGGCCTCGTGCTCGCCTGCGGGGGGAGGGGCAGGACGGGATATGGTTCCCGCCATGCAACAAGTTTGTGCGCAGGGGCGTACTGCGCCAGGGGTGTTAGCCGTCTGCCGCGTCTTGACCTGCAAGCTCTGGCCGCATGCCCGACTTGGGATTGCAGGACAAACCGAAATAAGGTGGGTTAAGCACCACGTGCTTTCGGGCCTGTGCGCCGAGTAACCCGTGTCATTTAAGAGGCCCGGGGTTGACTTGGCAGTCGCGTCAACCCCGCAAACAGAGCGGGCCACGCTCGGCAGGTAGCCACACGAAGGGCACGATGCAGTGGTACATGTACGGCTATGCGACAAGCATGCAACCTACAAAGAACACTCCGCGGCCCACCCACCCTCTGCCTTGCGCATGGAGAGCAGCGAGTCTATCTCGTCTATGAAGATGACGGAGGGCTGCAGGCAGCCGGCCAGCGCGAACAGGGCGCGGACCTGGGGCAGGGCCGGAACGTGTGGGATCAGCAGAGCAGCTCCGTCAATGTGACAATGACAAAATGAAACGGTGCGGCAGCCAAGGTACAAGGAAGGCAAACGTGCGGGGTCGGGTACCCTAAGTCAGCACGTCGTATTGATGTATGTACTTGCAACTTTTGTCGCTCAGTAGGTCGAAGGGTATTCGGTTGGCAGGTGCGGGGATGCCCAACATGAGCAGGTACCCACCATCTTCTCGCCTTCTCCAATCCACTTGCTGGTGAGGGACGAGGCGGAGATGGAGAAGAACGTTGCGGAGATGTTCGCTGCCACCGCCTTGCCGATCAGCGTCTTGCCTGCGTGGGGGGCGTGGCATGGCGTAGCTTAGGGTGTGTTAAGTGCGCATGCGAAGGTCGTGAGTTGAGATGCATTGAGTGCCATGAAGGTGTGTGTAGCGCTGCTGTGGTGTTTCAGTGCCTTCAGTGATGTGGGTCAGCCTAGTTGGGCGCTTTTAGCGGTGGTCCAGCTTCTATGCCCCTGGTGCACCGATTAGACAGGCCTTTCTGGCATGGCAAAGCCAAGCCAAGTCAAGCCATACTGTCGAGCCTGCATACCCTACAGCGTAGCCCCCACGCACCCGTGCCGGGGGGTCCGAAAAGCAGCAGCCCTCGTGGTGGCGCGCGCGCGCCCTGCGATAGGGAACAACGCTAAGTAGCTTGTAACCGTGTACCTTGCGCCAGGGAGCGCTAATGCTATCTGTGAAACAACTAGCAGCCGTCAGCCCGAAATAGTGCCTGGGTGCACTGGCGACGCCACTGTTTGACGCACGGCGTGACAGGCACACCTAGAAGCCCGCCTGCCCCGGCCCAGTGTGAACGCCGTAGCTCCGGTGTACCCTCAGACAGCACACACCGTGCACGCGCGGCCTCGGCGCCCTCCGCCATACCCGCTAACCCCAACTACAAACCGCCGCAACCCTGACCCTGGCCTCACACCCACCGTGAAGAGCTGCGGGTTGAGCATGGGCCACACCACCACCTCCTGCACCAGCCGCTTGGCTGCATCCTGCCCCGCGATGTCGGCCCACGTGATGGCGGCGGAGCGGTCCAGCACCTGGGGACCAGCAAAAGCGGGGTGTGGAGGCGTATGGACATTGGCATTGGTTGTTTACAACGATTCATGAGCAAGTCGCAAGGCCGTTTGGAAGTATGAGTGACCCAGTGCCGTGAGGTCTTTACCTCGTTGAAGACTGCGTCGATGATCTTGGGGTCCAGCTTGGCCAGCGGCTCCGGAACCACCACGCTGCCGTCGTTGCCGTACTCTGATAGTGGTTGGCGGGCGGTACGGCAAGGGAGCAGCAGGTCAGTGGCCTGGCAGCGCCATGGCATACGTACTGCGCCGCCTGAGGAAAACTTTGCGACCACACAGCGCTGCGGTGATGGCCTCGCCAGTCTTCCAGGTGCCTGCTGGTACACATTGGCAGCTGGCGCAGAGACAGCTGCAACGTCTCAACATCTAGTATCGTCCGGCCAGCTACGCGTACTGGTGAACGATAACCTAGCCATCTTACGCAGGAGGTTGCGCTCCGATAGCATCTCTAGGAGGCGTGGGGGATAGGGGCTCTCCACCTCCGGCCCGTCGCCGCCCGCCCCTCCAGCCCCGCCGCCCGCCGCGCCCCCCCGGCCCCCCTGCCCCGGAGGGCCGTCCACCGCCCGGGCCACGAAGGGGGGCACGAAGCCCTTGACGCTGGAGGCCCCGCCGCCTCGCCCGCCGGCGGGCGCCCCGGTCTGCTGCTTCTTTTGTGGCCGCATGAGGCCCGTGCGAGGCGCCTAGCAAGGCCAGCAGGCGGACGTGGGGCATGGGCGTCAGACACTGTTCCAAGGCGGTCGCCAGCGCTGTCGCTTATTGTGAAAGCGTTGGCGCTGCACCCGCGAGTGAAGTACAAAATAGCAGCATGGTTGCCCAACGTAACCAACAGAAGCAGCTGGTTAGCAGCATGCAGTTCCGTTCCCCCACCTGCTGGTTGTTGAAGACGGGCGGCGGCTGCCCCTTCCTTGCCGCCTCCGCAATCATCTTGTGCCGCGCTGTCTGGAAGCCCAACGCAGGTCCCGGCGGCGGCCCGCCCATGTCCCCGTTCTCCCCTCCCCCACGCCCATCGTCCTCCTCGTTCCCAACCGGCCCCCCCGCCTCCACCGCAGCTGGGCGCTTAACCGACGCCCACCGTGAGCCTGGGCCGCCGCCGGCCATGCCATCCGCGTGCATGCCGCCAGGGCCCGGCCCCGGCCTGTGCCAGGGACCTGTGCCAGGGCCTGCCCCTGCAGAGGGATGTGAGAAGCCGGGTTGGGGTCCGGGACCGCAGCCGGGGGCATGTGGGTTGCCGCCCGAGCCCATCCACCGGCCGTTCCCGTTGGCATCTGCACAAGCAGGAAGGTTTTACAAGATGTGGATGACGGGGAGCTGCTGAGAAAGGTCGGTCCTGCGTCCATCCGCTTTGTGTGCCATGTACTTGGCGTTAGCAATCATTGCGAGCAACACAGATAGGAAGTGGGTCAACGTGCTGGCAGCTCAAATGCTGTATGCCCAACAACGGTTATCCACTAGCAGCCCAACAAGACCACAACGCACCTGATCCCCGCGAGTTGAAGCCTCCGGGCCCGTCCTGGCTCCCAGCGCCCGATCCATGTCCAGCGCCGCCCCCGGGCCATGTCGCATGCGGTGGTTGTTGCTGCTGCTGGTGCGGCTGCTGCTGTTGTTGCTGTGGGCCGCGGAAGCTCTGCCTTCCCGCCATGGTCCCAGCCACCCCTGCCCCCGCCCCTGTCCCTGCCGCTGTGTGCTCCGCCTGGCCAGGGACGCCTGGGCCTGGACCTGGGGGCCCAGCAGCTCCGTTGTGGGGTCCGGGGCCGGGACCTACGGGCTGCCGCTGACCGTGGCCATGGGGTGGGCGTTGCAGCTGGTCCAGCAGTGCAGCATGCGCCTGGTGAGGGCCGTTGCAAGGGTTGAGCGGCGGCGCAGGAACTCCAGAGCACATGTGCTTGCGTGCCAGCCCGAATGGCAGCACCAGGTAAGGTGTGCAAGAATGGCCTCGTTCTGAGGCCCTGATGTTCTACGCGTCGTACGCGTGCGTGTGTAGAGTACGTGATCAGCACTGTACCCACCTTTAGAGACGCTTCCCTCGCTGCTTCAAGGCTCTCAGCCACGTCCGCCAGCATGGTGCCCTTCATTATGCCACCAATCAGGTCCAGCTGGTGTCATATGGGTTATGAGACGAGAGGTAAGGCAATGTTATTGGTAGCTCTACAAGGCGGGGGCGGACATAACCTGGACCTGCAACCACCTCAGGTGTGTGCCACACCACCAGCAACAGCTGCAACCCAAGCTGCAACCCAAAGAGAGTACATGAAGCGCCCAAACCAACTTACATCTGCAAGGGCACCCTCCGAGATGGTGAAGTCGGGCTCGAGTCCGCAGGCCCGTGTCACGGTGCCCCACAACCGGTCGCGCCGGGCCTGCGCCCCGACGCCCAACGTGGCATCGGCCACCTCGGACAAACTGTCCGACTCTGGAACGCCTTCTGTTACCAGGAAGCATTTGAGCTGCACGGTGCACGGCGTTGCAGCAGCATATCGTCACAATGGGGCTGCTTCCGGCTGTCGATGCCTGTCCGGGGAGGCTACGCTCACCTGCAGAGCTAACGAGAGCTGTTCCTCAGAAGCGCCCGTTATGCTGTCAATCCCGAACGTCAAATGCCGCAGATGTAAGAGCGACGGGTCCATTTGCCCCAGGTGGCAGGCAAGAAGATACAGTTCTTGTAACGGTCAGGTCAACACAAGCCACACATGAATTGAAAAAAGAGTGCCAGGGGTATGCATGGACACAGGAAGATGCGTGGTAGACTGGGTGCCAGAAGAGGGGTACTTCCCGCGCCAACTGCACGGCAGAGTAGTAAGGCCGAAGCTTTGCAAGGCCGCTATGGCACAGGAATGTACGTTCTCAAACGGGTTTAAATTACGATTCTTTTCTTGGAGCATTTCAGAGGACAACAAAATGCTCGCTCCTAGCACAGAGCGCGTCGTTGGCTACATAGCATCAATGCTGTAATAATAATGACAGGCGATGTCCTGGCCTCAACAACGATTGCCTCCCGTCGTGGGGCGCGAGGAGGACCTGACCCTCGAGGTGCGACCAGGCGCTATGAGACTTGTCGACACACATCCAAGCGCCACAAGCTACAACATGCAACATGACTAAACACATTTTAGCATGGCATACGTACGTTGCAAACGACTCCTGATGATGCGCTCCTGAGCGTGCCGTGGCACATTGCTGTCACGCAGGGGCGTCAGCTTGTAACTCCAGCCAGCTCAGCCCCCAGCAAGTCCCCGAGCTCCTTTGATCAGCTGCAGGCGTACCTGGGCTATGGAGGTGCCCTGGAGCACCAGATCCCCAGCCGGGGCACGCTGGGGTCGGAGGTCAGCACGCCCCACTTCCCACACAGCGGCGTGTCCTCACCAAAGCACACCGCACCCGGAACGGCTAAGAGTCAGCGACCAAGCCACCGGTCCGTGTCACCTGTCGCACGCTCTTTGGCTGCACACCCGTCGGAGGATGCACAACATGCGCTCGGGTACTCCACGAAACGGAAAGGGGAGCACGACCTGTCGCCGGCGCAGCAACGAGCCTTCCAGTTCCGGTCTGCCATCAACAAGAGCACCAGTAAGTATGGCATGGTTGTAGAACGTCCCAGTGGGGATACCTGGGAGGGAAACGGGGCGGGATTGGATTGCCGTACTGCCGGCGGGTAGCTAGGGACCTCCCAGCGTGACCCTTGCTCAGGCCATGCCTGACTGCATGGCACGAGGCGCACAGCTGCCCAACTATCCAGTTTTACGTGGCAGCACTGCCACGGCAGTGCCACAGCTGGGAGCGGCTGTGGCCCGTGTGAAGGACATGTGGCGGCTGCAGGCTTAGCAGCAGCACGCAGCGCGGCAGCCGCAAGGACGTGGCACGGGGGGCTGTGCAAGGGCACGTGCCTCTCCGCAGCGCCGGCGGTAGACGGCTCTGTGTTGCCACCACAAGGGGAGCCCTGAGCGCATTGCGCAAGCAATGACGAGGCAGCTGTGGGCCCCTGGGTCGGCACAGTGGCCGCAGGGGCGTACACGGCTGGTCGGGCGGTCCTATGGAGGCCCTACGGGGCATTCGCCAAGCACGACGGAGTTGCTAGGGCTGTTTCAGCGGGGTGTCCTGATCATTTCTCAATTGAGAAAGGAAGGACAAGCTGCGCTACGGAATCCGGGGCATTGCTGCTCCTACCAAGTTCCAGCAGCAGGGACAGGCGCATGGGCCGGCTTGGCGCCAGCGGGCTGGTTGGCTGCCTCACTATCTATCTGTCTGAAGCGATGTTGCAGATGCAGCAGCAGTAGCAGCAGCAGCAGCGACAGCGGCACCTGTGTTCGAGCAACGTGGCGAGCGGTCAATGCGCCTACTGTGCGGCTTGCGCTGCTGCCGTCACAGCAAGGCGTGGCTTGGGGCGTGTGGGGGCGGGGCTTTGGGTGCCGGAGGTAATCCTCGCAATCCCGTCTGGGTGGTCTGTTCCTGACCGCTTGGCCTACGGCCAACAGCTGCCTTCATTCCCCAGCCCCCTTGCCCCGTTGTCCCAACCCGCAGTCAACATCGTTACGGACATGACACCGGGAGCCATCTTCGACTCAGCAGCGGGTGAGTGCTTACCCGTTGCTGCACCAGCAGACCCGTTGCTCCTGTTCACACCTATGGACCATGGGTGTTACTGTAGTACGTGTTGCAATGTGTAGTGCCATGCAGCACACATCTGACGCCATGCTCCGCAGGCTTTGCGCTGCCGCCGAGCGCCCCCGCTCCCACGCTGTCGCCCGCGCTGCTGGACGGGTTGAAGCCGGCACCGCCGCCCACCGTCACCAACACACAGCTCTTGGGTACCATGGTGCTGCAGCAGGTGGGCGGCAAGCGGTCGCGGCCCTTGAACCAGCTTGCTCCTAACCCGTATGCAACGGTTTTAGGCTCAAGTGTCAAGTCCTCCATACCGGTACTTCTTATGCACGAGTTGTACTGTATCGGTGCTTTGCGTGCTATTTTGCAACCGCAGGACCTCAAGCCTTTCAGCAGCAGCACGCGTCTTCCTCACCAAACGACCGCCGGCGGCGCGGGCGGCGACTCCGCCGCCAGCCTGGCCTCCTCTTCCTTCCTGCTGGTGCCAGTGGACGTATCCATGTCCGAAGCGTACACATACAACGTGAGGTCCTACCGGTCCACCGGCATTGACCTTCAGAGCCCTGCCCCAGCCCTTCATGATATCCTTGGCCCTGACTAACCCCCAGGCTGCTTCCTTGGCTGTTGCTCCAACGCGTCCGTAGCGCCATGCCGCAACTGCATGCCCGTACATGCACGCCCAAGAACCTGCTCCCACGCACCCGGCAATGCCCCAGGCCCCCACCTTGCTGCAATCCGCACCCCTTGGGCCCGCAGGTGCCTCCCAGCGTGCGGACGGGCGAGGACGCGGTTCGGCTGTTCTGCTCCTCCTCCGCCAAGTCCGGGCTGATCGTGTACTGCAACCTCAACCCCGACGGCCCGCCCCACGAGTACAACCCGTACGACCTCATGGTGGTGGACAGGGCCAGGGCCGACCCGCGGCACCACTACGTGCTCACCCAGGCACGTGGCATGGGGCATGTGGCACGTGACACGTGTGAACCTGCGACCTTGGGGCCTGCCGCACCCGGAGGATGCCCCTCCCCTCCTATGTGACCGGCGTGAACCCAATGAAACCTTCTGGAATACGCAATTGCTGCAGCTGATCGTTCACTGTTTCACCACACTTTTGTACTCCCTTGCAGATAGACTGTTGTTGTGACGATAAGTGTTCGTTATGCGTTTGCAGAGCGGCGTGACCCAGATGCTGGGCGGCATGGCGCAGGAGCTGCAGCCCTTCCACCGCTGGCAGCGCGACAGGGACTTCTTCACGGTGCTGCGCAAGCTGGTGTTCTTCAAGCACAACGAGCTGTGCCAGGTGCGTGGTGCACAGCCAGAGAGTGTGTAAGGGCGTGTTAGCACCAAGCCTGTGGCCATACTAGTGCCAGTCGATTTTCTTTTAGCACAATCAACTAGCAGCGCCAGGTGTGCGGGACCCGTTGGGTCCGGCGAGGGGGTGCGTTCGGGGTGCGTCCCTGCAAGCGGCGTGATACCAGTACTAGTGACGGCCGGTACTCCTGGTCAGCACCACGCCGTGCCAGGTCCACCACGACGCGTGTGTGTTACCTATACCGTGTACCCAAAGCACCACCACGGGAGCTCCTGCGGGTGGGGCCCATGCTGCACACAGGGACGCCCTCACATGCATCACCTTGTGGCACTCCTCGCAATGCCCAACCATTCATTACGACACAATCTGTGCCATGGCGATACGCGCAGGCGTTCTGGCAGTGGCGCGACGCCGTCCGCGCGATCAAGTTCCGCGCGCGGCAGCGGGCCCTGGCGCGGCACAGCCTGCTGCTGAGCCCCGTTTTCCAGCGCGCGCTGCTCAACGTGCGGCGCATGACGCTGGCGGTCAGCAGCGACACCAACGGAACCTGGCGGAAGCTGCCGGGTAGGTAGCACGTGTGCACGTCGGCACGCGGCTGCGGGCCGGCACTCCACATCTTCATGACGTACCGGCCTGAGCCAGAGCCTTTGAATATGGGTGTAAGCTCACACAGGACACATAAGTTCCTTAGGCCCGATGGCACTTTCCACCTGTGCACTGGTCCCCTACGCAGGCGGGCGCTGGGTCGAGCTGGAGGCCGAGCTGCTGGCCCCATCCCTGGAGCCCGCCCAGCGTCAGCAGAACGCGCCCTCGCAGCTGCAGCTCTTCCCAGTCCCTGCCTCGCCCATGCTGCCCACCCCCAACGCCGCGGCCGGCATGGCGGTGTCCGCCACCGACCCGGTCGGCACCCCGCAAGCTCCGGGCACGCCCCAGCCGCCCAGCAGCCCCTCTAGGCGGTTTCCCACAGAGCCGTCCACACCAGCCTCCCTGCTGTCACCTGCTGCTGGGGCTGCTGCTGCTGCTGGGGCGCCTCCTGAAGGTCCCGAGTTCGCGCTCCCCACGCCGCTGCCGCCCGAGAGGCTGCCGGAGAGCGGCCTGCCGTACCAGCTGGGATACGTGGGCACGACTCAGGTATGCGCACAACAGCTTGCGCAAAGAGAACGCACCATGATGCCCCCACCGTGGCGATATGAAATTTGCCATGACCCTTATTGCTGGCAAGCGACCAATCCCCGCGGCAAGAGGTGTGATGTACTGCCGCCGGAGACCGACTCAACTCCAAGGCGTCATTTTTGCCGACGTAAGTGCACGCCTTCCTCCTTGGGCCTGCGCAGGAGCAATACACGCTGGCGGAGTTCAAGCGCATGCGCGAGGAGCAGCGGGGGTCTGTCAACAGCTCGCTGCAGGACATGGTGGCGTACGTGCGCAGCCAGGTGCAGGTGAGGAGCGCGGGGTGTCCAGTGATAGCTGCAGATGCAAGTTGGGCAGCACGGGTGGGTCCTGGTGTATGCAAAGTGCGTGGAGCGCGGGTGCGTTCCCGAGCGGCATGCCACACCTGCAGGCCGTCCGCCGCCGTGACCCGCTGCTTGCGGCGGTGCTCAGGCGCACAACCGAGACGCCTTCGCCCTGGCACGTGTCATGTTGATGCCGAGGGCTGTAAGAGCTGTAACAGGTCATGCCCTCGCCTGGTTGCGGAACAGGTTGTGGGGCAGGCGGTGCAGGACAAGCTGGCGGCGGCGCAGGCGGCGGTGGCCAAGCCCACGCGGCAGGAGGCACGGCAGCAGCGCTTCGAGGGCCCAGGTGCGTATCAGCCCTTGCTCGCACGCCCGATACGGCGCCTGCTCCTCACTGCTGCTTCCAGTGTACGTTAGTGCCATTTTACCGGTATCTCCCGCAACGGTAGGATGCCTACGCTCACAATACCATACAATACCGTACCCAACAGGCCCTCAGCCGTGGAAGGCCAAGTCGATCGCCCTGACCAAGCAGGACGCGGAGCAGAAGCAGCGCGACCTTCAGGAGGCCGTCCACGCGGCCCAGCAGCTGGTCCGCTTCATCACCCTCGCTGACTCGCTCATGCTGAGTCAGCTAGCCGAGCTAACGCGGCTTGCCGTACTGCTGGTTGTACGGCAGCTGGAGACGCCGCGGAAGACGGGGCTGTACATCGTGTCGGGCGCGGTGGACGAGATGCGCGGGCAGGGGAGCAGCACCAGCGGGGCGGCGCCAGGGGCCGCGGGGCTACCGTGGGGCAGGAGCAACACGTTTGCGTCTGTTGCGTTAGCGGTGACCCTCAACGCGAAGCGGCGGCCACTCAACAGCGGGTCGGGAATGCGCCCGGGGCAGCTGGCGGTTACGGGCGACGGGGAGCGGGTCCTGTCACCTCGGGGGCTGTGGGAGGTCGCCGGCGGAGGATTGGAGGATTGGGGGGACGGTCCGGGGCCCGGGCAGCAGGGGCTGTCGTTCGTGTTCAGCCCTGGGGGCGAGGAGCTAACCCACGCGGTGACGAACCTGCCCAGGGAGATAGTGCACGTGGTCACGCTGTCCTCGTCAGCGCTGGGGTCGTACCCAGAGGTACGGCAGCTGCTGAATGAGATCGCGCTCAAGGGCGTGGCGGTGTCGGCAGCTACGGGGGCGGGGGTGGCGGCGGCGGCAGCGGGGGTGGGCGCGAGGCAGTACGACTCGCCTCTCAGCGGCGCGGCGCGGATGGCGGGCGGGTACAACGGGGAGGTTGTACGGACGGCCCTGGACGTGCGCGCCATGATGGTACGTGCCGGGCAGAACCAACAGGCATCCCCCGGCTCCCCGCTCCATGCTGCATGCTGGATGCTGACGTCTTTCACACTGACCAATGACCTGTGCTGTTGCTTACATTCATTACCTGCGCTGGGGCCTGCCTGAGAACTGCACGGCTTCCCTTTTTGTGCATGTACTGCGGCTGACCTGCTGGCTGCGTGCTGGCTGCGCCCCTTCCCTCCAGACCCGCCTCCACGAGTCCATCTCCTCCGACTACGCCACCGCCATGCGGCACAGCGGCATGCAGCCCTACAGCGGCCACGAGGCGGTGTGGGCGCTGGTCTCACGCTTCTCGCCCGAGGCCTACAGGTGCGGCCGCATCACCTCCGTTGTTGCGCCGGCAGGCTGAAACCTGGCGCTTACCACCAGCTCACGGAAAGGGGCCTCACGACCAACGGCACCTTGCATGGCTGTACCTCAGCGACGCTCACAGTGGTCTCAGCAATTGTACAAGGACCTTCTCCGCCGGCGCACGTCTGTGAGCAGTTGCTCGCACGGCATGCCATCCACCCCCCAGCCGGGCTTCTCGTTACCACACGCAGGATGTACCTCTTTTTTGCTGTACAGCAATAGTAGTACCCGTCGCTCCACATGTCTTCTTGCCTTCTACCTGGCAAACCCCACACCCCTTTGCCATGCAGGAGCTCCTCCGGCATGTCCTCCGAGCAGCTGCACGCCGACCTGGCGGCGGTTGGCACGTGGCTGCGCGACATGGGCGGCGCTCGCACCTCCATCGCCGTGGGGCTGGTGCACCTGGACCTGGCGCCGCTGCAGCGGGCCGCGCTGCCAGTCATTCAGAAGGCGCACAGGTGGGGCTGTGGGTTGGGGTAACCGGTGGAGGCAATGGGTGGGTGTTGTGGGGTTGGTGCCGCCGCGTCAGGCTCCGCTCCCAGTCGCGCCGGAGGTATGCCGGTGTGGCTAGTTGGGTAAGCGCCAAGGAGCATGCCACTGCGTTTCCAACTCATGCACCACCGTCGGTGCTGCAATATGCAGCTGTCCATCGACCACTATAGCGAATCGCTGAAAGGCAACACGCTGCTGACCCTGTCCCCACCCACCTGCACCCACAGCGGCATCATGCAGCTGCTGGGCGCGCTGCTGGTGGCCCAGACCGACTCGCTGGCCACCCGCCTGGCCGACTACACCGGCAAGCTGGTGGCGCGGCCGAACCAACTGGCGGACTTCGTGGCGTACGTTGAGGTGCGTGAATGGACAACAAGTAGTGTCAAGCTGTGCCGCTGCGCGGGGACATAGAGAATGCAGTGTTGCCGCCCTGTGTTTGCGGTGCAGGTGGTCGGGCCGCACGTGGATGCCACACGCCAGGCAGCGTGCCTCACATTTACAGGCTCATGCGTCCTTTTGTGGCCTACAGGTGATCTGGCCGCACCTGGACCCGCTGAGCACCACGCGCCAGGCCATCTCAAACGACCTGCAGCACATGGCCCGGCTGCAGACCATATACGAGGAGTAAGTGTTCTTGTAGGACTTTGGCTTTGCAGACTTGCACCACAGTTGCCTGCACGGTTAGGAAGTGGGGTCGCAAGGCAGAGCGCAGCTGGGTTAAGGTGGTGTTGGGTTCGTTTTGTGTTGCACGCTCGAAAATTCTCCTCGTGGCAAACAATAATTCCCGAGCCGGGTGTGCCCTCGTTGTGCTCCCTTATGACCTCTCTACTTCCCAGGTCGGCGCCAGGGGTCGAGCGCCCCGGGAGCCCCACGCTGTACCACCCGCTGTACGGCGCCGCCGCCGCGCCCGTAGACGAGGACGAGTACGACAGCGACGACCCGGACAACCCGCCAGACCCGCGGCGTGTGCGGGCCGCGTGGGAGGTCCTGCAGGCGAGTAGTGCGCAGCGCAACGCGTCTTGCCGTGTTTCAATTTCATGTTGGACCGTACCGTATGTATTTCTCAATTGCCGTTACGGCGTTGCCTTACAACAGCGCAGGTTATGGTCACAACATTGTGACAGCGCAACAAGCGCTAAAAGCGTGTCTGCGAAGTGCTGATGTGGCTCTTTGTTGTACAACCGTCCTGCAGTCGCGCGTCGCCCAGTACACGGAGGAGGCCCGGGCCGCTGCCGACTACTTCCAGAACGCAGCCGGGCTCATGGTGTCGCACCTCAAGACCGCCCTCATCGAGGTAGGGTCAGGGCCGAGGGGCACGGCCGGTTGCGGCCTTTGGGGCAGTAGCTTTGCTGCCACCGCCCGGGTGATACATACAAGCAGGGGCAGGTCCAGGTGCAGGTTTGCGATGCAGATGTCGCGAGAGTTAGGCGATCTGAAAATACTTACTAACGGCCTCGATAGCTTCCTCCTTCTGCCCCTTGCAAACGGTTCGTTAGGGAATGCCTGTGCCCCAAAATGTCCGCCCGCAGTCCGGCAACACACTGTCGCGCATCCTTCAGCAGCTCCGGACCGGAATTTCAACCGATCCAACTGCCGCTATTACTGACGTGGAGGCCGACCTCAACGACCTCGCCACCGGCCTAGGCTCCCTTGCAGAGGCCGTGGAGCAGCACAGCAGCTGGTCACGGCTGCTAACACACCCCAGCACCACAGGCCTGGTCGCCTCCCTGGAGGTCCAGCTGACAACCGCCCAGGCGGTTCTGGGCGCGCGGCGGGAGCTGTGGGAGGTGGTTGGCGGTTGGCGGGCGTTTCTGGACGAGCTGTACGGGGCGCCGTGCATCTCGGACGAGCGGCTGAGGCTCACGGAGCAGCTGGCGGAGCACGTCGGCAGGCTGCGCACGCACGCTAGCAAGATCACGGTGAGGCTGGCTTGCATCTACGCTTCACTTGACGTGCTACAAAATAAGTGCGCCTGTTTGCTGGCGTCCCACGTGCGCTGTTGGCCTGCAGTGACGGCCCCGTTTAATTCGCGCCACCCTCGCCAGTTAACGGCCCTTCTCTTGTTACCCTTTGCAGTCCCTCCACACCGACGACGACGTCGCCAGCTCTCAGACCGTCACCCCCGCGGAGCAGAAGCTGGGCGCGCACCTCAGCCTGCTGGTCAAGTCGTGGCAGGACGTGCTGCCCCTCGCGCAGCAGCTGGTGCACCCCTCCGTTAAGCCACGCCACCTGCGCACGCTGCTGTCGTGGCTGCAAGCTCTGCATTCGGGGGCTGCTGCAGGCTGCGCAGGCGGCCCCGCCGCGGCCCCAGCGGCCGCTGCTGCCGCCGCCGGTACGGCAGCAGCAGCAGCGGCGGCGGCGGCGGCGGCGGCCCCGCAGTTCCAGGTGCCCTTCGTGGTGCCGCTGCAGCACGTGCGGGAGGACGAGGACGCGGTGGCGGAGGAGGCGGGCAGGACCAGCCTGGCGCAGCTGCTGTCGGCATGCAGCGAATCGCAGCACACGCGGGAGCTGGTATCGCGGATAACGCAGGTGCGCAGTGCTACCGTTTAAGATCCACGCCCCTCAAAACTATGCAACATGCGACATCACTGCCGCGAAGCCATGCGCCTGACCGAAACTGTGTGCACAATGCTCTGCCCACTCTTGCGCCCTTGCGGACCCTAACAGGTAGCACTGGTGGAGTCCCAGCTCGCCGCCTGGCTGCTCTCCATCCAGGAGCGCCTGCAGGCCATCCCGCTCACCTACAGCACCACCCGCACATGGGGCTCCTTCACGCCCATCAACCTGCCCGAGGTGCTCGCGGCCCTGGCGGCGCTGGCCTCGGAGCTGGAGGCGGTGGCCGCCAGCGCACACGTGGGCGGCGTGCTGAGGGACTACGAGCGGGTGGAGCAGCTGCTGGCGGGCGTGACGCGGAGCATGAAGGTATGGTACTTGTGCAGAAGTGCAGCGGAGCGCGCCTGTCCTGCTCGCAAAGCTCCCATGACCCAATCATCGTGCCCTGGAGGGATCCTAAGGCTGGGTAGCCTGTGACAGCGTGCCGCGTTGTTCCCACTCCAGCCTGACCTTGTCCTCTTGCCCAACACCATTGCCCGAACCTCCGCCGCGTGTTGTCTGTACACCTGCCTGTACCTCTTGGACCAATTGCACTACCTTGCTCCTGACCCTCTATTTGCACCTGGCCGCTCGCTCCGCTCCCAGGACGCCGCCTCCTGTCTCGACGCCTGGGCCTTCCTGTGCCAGCTGCTGGCCAACCCCGCGGTGGCGGAGCGCTGCCCTGCCGCCGCGGCCTCCCTGGAGATGCTGTCGGTGTCGTGGCGCAAGATGCACATGAACGCCATGGAGCAGGCCACGCTCACAGCCGCGGCGGTGGTGCTGCAGGTGGGGTCGACCGGGTAGCCCCCTCGGCATGCATGTATGCGCCACTTGCCTGCCGCGGAAACGTTCTAGCCCCAGCCCTCGCAGCATGCAGCGGCAGCATCCGCAGGACACTGGCTTACAGCGCGTCTGGACGACACTGATCTCCGCTTGCAGCCCACACACACCAGCCACGACAGCGTGTCCACCACCACCCTGCACGCACTGACGCCCGCAGGAATGCCGCACGCTATTGGCGGGCCTGGACGCCATCCGCCGCGACGCGGTCCGCGGCGCCCTGCCGCCCCTGCGCGCCGCCTACCCCCGGCTGTGGCTGGCGGGCGACGAGGTGCTGCTGGAGGCCCTGGCCGCGGGGGGCGAGGTGGAGCAGCTGCCTCCTGCGCTGCTGGAGGCGCTGTTCGGGGGCATGGTGGGGCTGCAGGTGGCGCTGCCGGAGGTCATCGTGGAGGTGGGTGATGCGGCGAAAGCAGGGGAGGCAGTCGGACCGGGATTACGCTGGGAACCTCGCTGGAACGCAGGACTTCATGACGGCGGCCAGTGTGTGCGGTTCGCACCACAGAGTCCTGCTGTTGGGCAGGCGAGACCAACATAGGTTGTGGGTGACCCTTGAATGCATTGCTAGCGTAACAGGCACCAATGTTTATGTTCTGCTCGCATTTCGCATTTCGCAGGACGCGCCACCGCCGCCTCCCGAGGTGCTGGCAGTTGTGGGCAGCAGCGGGGAGGTGTGCCCCCTCGCGCGGCCGCTGCCCGCGCCGCCCGCCCCCGGGGCCGTGCGCCTGGAGACGTGGCTGCCGCAGCTGGAGCAGGAGCTCAGGAGCTCCCTCATAGCCAACACGCGGCACTGCGTGGCAGCCTGCGGCCAGATGCCCGCGGAGCAGTGGGTTGCCTCCTTCCCGTCGCAGGCGGTCATGCTGGTGGATGCAGTCGTGTGGACCCAGAGCGTAACGCACACGCTGGGCCGGGTGGCCGGCGGCGACCGGTCGGCGCTCCGGAACCTGCTGGACCAGTCGGTGCTGAGGCTGGAGACGATGGCGAGGCAGCTGCGGGCCGCGATGGTTTCGGTGCCGCTGGGGCTGCTGTACGGCGGAAGGCAGGTGCAGGACCTGGGGGCGAAGGCGGCGGCGGCGGCGCTGACTGCCGCCGGGACGGCGGCTGTGGTAGCAAGTGGGGCCACGGAAGGGACCGACGAGCCGCCGCCAGTCATGGCGGCGGCGGTCACGGCAAGCTCCGGGGCCAGCAGTACGGCAGCAGGGCCGCCGCCGTCGCCATCGTTGCTGTCTGCGGGCGCGAAGCCGCCGCCTCCAGTACCGCAGCCCGCGCCACCGTTTGTGGTCGCCGCGACCACCTCTGCTGCAGCGCTGGCGGCGGCGGCAGCGGCCGTGGCCGCCGCAGCGACGACCAGCGGCACCGCCAGCGCATCCAACACCCCGAGGAGCACCGACGGCGGCGCCGCCGGCCCCGTGTCCACGCCCTACCAGCGCGCCCGCAGGTCTGCCATTATCTTTGAGCCCGCCGCGACAGCCGCTGCTTCGCTCAACACCCAGGACGGCTCAGCTGCGACGGCAAGCGGCGGCCCCGCGCCCGCTCCCGGCCCCACGGCCGCCGCCGCCGCGGTCAACCCTGCTGCTGGTATTCATGGCAATCCGCTGCTGACGCGCCAGGCGGTGCGCAGCATGGAACGCCTGCTGGCCGCAGGCGTATGCCACAGGTAGGTCCATACTGTACTCTGTCTTCTAGAAAGGTCAGCCTACCGAAAATCCACAAACAGCACAAAACAAACTGATGATGGCTCGACCTAACAGCACAAAACAGCCTTCTGCTGAAATGGTGTTGCGCACAAAATGACTGTGTTCTCCGCACACTTTCCTTGGCGAATCCTTCAGGCAAGTCGTGGAGGACCTGATCGGCAGCGACGTGTCAAGCGCCGACACCTTCGACTGGGAGCGCCACGTGCGGCACTACTGGGACCCAGAGCGCGGCGCGGTGGAGGTGGCGCTGCCCACGCAGCGCCACGAGTACGGCTTCGAGTACGACGGTACGGCACAAGACGCGGGCGAGCTCGTGCTGCCCATGGCCGTACCGTCGCTGCTGGCGGCGGTCAGCGCGCTGCAGGCCTCGCCGGTGGTGACGCTGGCGCGAGGTAAGGTGTCTTGCGACGCCTTTTCTTTTCAAGTAGCATTATGCAAGCACGGGTAGACCAACGCTCAGCACTTTCTTGGCCAGTTCGCTTGTGCAGCAACAGCGTTTCTCTACTCCGCCTTCCTTACCATGCCCCTTCCTACATCCTGCCCTCCCCTGCAGCTGAGGGCTCCTGCGCCCCACCCAGTGCCGTGCGCTCCCTCTGCTCCCTCCTGGGCCGCCTCCACATCCACACCTGCCTGGACGCCACCACCTCCGCCTCAGCCCTGGCGCAGACCCTCACCACCTCGCTGCAGCTCAACGCCTGGCTGTCCCTCGAGGGCGCAGAGCGCCTCACTCTGGACGTGCTCTCCTGCCTGGGCGAGCTCCTCCACACCCTGTGGACCGCATCCTCAGGCCGCCAGCAGACCGTCCAGCTGGTGGGCGAGCCGTTGCCGAACCCATGGGCCGGCTCTCCGGGGTCTCCCCGCCACGGCGGCCGTGGCCGTACGGCTGAAGGCAACACCCGCCCCGGCTCCTTCACCGCGAGACCGACGCCCACACCTGCCGTGTTCCTATCCATACCGCTCGTCGCCTACCTGCCTGTCGCGCAAGACGCGCCAGTGGCAAACCTGTCAAGCCCGCCGGGCGGGGCTGTGGCCGCGGCTTCCGCGTTCCTGACTGAGGCGGTTCACGTCCAGGGCCCGTTCCCGCTGGAGCTGTGCGAAGCTGTACGGCGGGCCGGCCGTACGGTGACTCTGCACCCAGCGGACATGGGCGTCGCGCTGGAGGTCGGGCTGCGGTGCGCGGGGCTACGCGACGCGACGGAGGCGGCGCGTGCCGTAGCGTCGTGGTACCGCCTGGCTGCCGTACAGCTGTCCTCGCCTGCGCAGCTTCGGCTGGATGCGCTTGCCGTACGGACGATTGTGACGTACATCCAGCGGGAGTGGATGATGGGGCTGGGGGTCAGCGAACCGGTGCTGCCAGGGGGCCCCGGTGCACCTTGGGTGAGCGGGAGCGGCACGCCGGCGGCTGCCACCAACCCGCCGGTGGCGGTGGCGGGGACACCTAGCCGTTCGGTGCAGCACAGCGAGAGCGGGCGGGGTGGGAGCGGCAGGGTGGGGGGCAGCGCGTTGGATGCGGTGGAGGCTTCGCTGAGGGCGGTGGTGCTGCCTGCGGCGGACCCGGAGGACCTGGGACTGCTGACACGGCTGCTGAGCCAGGTGCGGAAAGAAGAAGTGGCTACTGCACTGTTCGCATCTGTGCTTGCAATTCTGCTCATTTGGGGAAACATAACACCAGTTCTGTGCCCTGAACTGCCGCATGTGCGACAGCGTACAGTGCAATGGGTGGTGGAAACAATTTGCGTCCATGCTGCTTGCAGGTGATTGGGTTTGCGCAGAGGACGCCGGCACCACCCGAGCCCGCTGGCGCACCGACGCCGGGGATCGCCCGCCTATTCGCCAACACATCCGCGCCTTCTCCCTTCAACGTCCGGGAAGCCGTCCTGGACGTGGTGGCCTCCGTACGGGAGGCCTCCGCCGCCGCCACAGCCTCCGACGCCGCCGCCAGGCCAACAAAGGCCGGGCGGGCGCAGCAGGCCGTTGCCCTCCGTGCCCAGGCGCCCTCCGGCAGCGGCACCGGCGCAGATGCTCCGCCCGCCTCGCCTTCTCGCAAGAGATCGACCGCCGCCTCCGCCGCCGCTGGTGTCCCGCCCACGCCAAATGCGAGGAGTGGTACAGGCGGTGGTGGAGCCAGCAGCGGCGGCGGCGCCGTGCCGGGTACGGCAACGCCAGGCGTGGCGGAGGCCCTGAAGGCTCCCCAGCCGGTGTGGCACTCGCAGCTGGCGCCGCTTGCTTGTGCGGATGTGGCGCAGCTGGTGGCTACCGCGGGCTCGCTGTACGACGTGCTGCTCTCGCACAGGTGAGCTGCAAGGCTACCCGTCATGCAACAAAACATGTACCGCACTACATAATGCCATGCTCGTGGCCTTAATGCGCCACACAGTCCGGCGTTGGTAACATGCCTCCATGAGCCAATAAGCTGTGCACCAGCTTGATAGTGTAAATTTTCCGGGCGCATCCTCACGAACTTCGTTGCAAATATGTTGGGCTGCTTGCTGCTGCAGGGCCTGCCTGCTGGTGGGCGCTCCCGGCAGCGGCAAGACGGCCGCCTGGAAAGCGCTGGTGGCTGCGACCCATGGGCCGGAGGCGCTGGCGGCGGGGAGCGGCGATGTGCTGCACGTGTACACGGAGCTGCTGCCCTCGCCGCGCCTGCAGGTGGGCACCTGCGTACTGGGCACTGCGTACTACGCTTGAGTACTGCAGGGTGACGCATTGGGCATGAGGAAATGCGCCGCCACCAAACAAACACCTTTCTGAGCGCACATTGCCGTGTGTGGCAGCGGAGTACATTGCAGCGCCATTTACCATGGGTTACTTGACAACAAGATGGTACTCCGAACAGGTTGGCTTCGAGGCGTTCGGTGAGGACGGGGAGCCGTTGGATCACGACTCCGCTGCAGCAGCGGTGACAGCCGACGGCCGCCTGCCCACCGGCTGGCTGCTGCGCAAGCTGCAGGGGCAGCGCTCCTGGGCGCTGAACAAGCGCACGGACGCCACCCAAGTCGGCGCCGCCTCCGGCTCGGCGAGGATGGTGGGCGCCAGCCCGCAGTGGGTGGTGCTGGACGGGCCTTTGGGGACGCCCGCCGCAGAGGCGGTTGCGTCCCTGCTGGCGGCGCCGTCGTTGGTGATGCCCAGCGGCGGGGCGGTGGCTGCGCTGGGCGACGCGGCGCACTACGTGTGGGAGACGGGCAGCCTGGCGGCGGCGTCGCCGGGGCTGCTGGCGGCGGTGCCGGTGGTGCACGTGGGGGAGGGCATGTGGGACGCGGAGGCGGCGATACTGGCGGGTGTACGGCTGGTGGTGCGGCAGCAGGGCATGGTGAGACTTCTTCATATCACATATATATGACATACACTGTTGCGTCGTACTTCTCCTCGCACCACCTCGCAATGCCTTATACGTTTTCATGGCTCCGTGCGACCGGCACTGCGCAATAACGAAACGCCTCTCCAGCCGTCCTTGGCCGCCGTGGGCCAGCGCCCCTCATCACCTAACGAGCACCCGTTACTCCCCCCTCTGCTCGCGCCACACAGCTGCCCATTGTGAGCCCCCGCTTCCTCCGGCGCCTGGTCTCGCTGCTGCGCTCCGCGTGCTCGGGCGCCGAGGAGGCGCTGCGGTGCACGAGGGAGGGGGTGCGCGGCGGGCACGGCCTGCCGTGCGGCCTGGCGGTAGTGTCAGGGCTGACGGCGCTGTTCACAGAAGTGGTGCGCACGCTGGATGCGCCATCCGACACCGTGTGGATCGAGGTGCGTTGGGAACCAGTAAGATATGCAGGTTAACGAGTAAAACGTGGGGGTGGCGCACGGAAGCTACGCAAGGGACCATCGTAGTTGATGCCTCAAGTAGTGCCCGTCGGCTTTGCCACACTCCTCTTCAAAGCTATTGCTGAAATCATATCTTCCTGCCAACCCCCCAGCACGCCGACTTGGAGCTGGCCCTCGCCCGCTGCGGCATCTTCGCGTGCTACTGGGGCCTAGCTGCCCAAGTGCTGGGGCCCCTGCAGCGCTCCCAGGTCGAAGCCGCCATCCGGGACGCAGCCCTCCTCGCTGAGCTGCCCATGGCGCTGCCGCTTGGAGGCTCCCTTGCCTCCTGGCTGGTCTCCCCTCGAAGGGGCATCTGGATCCCCTGGACCTCGACCGTGCCCGGCATCGCAGCAGACCGGCCGCACGGGGTCATCCCCGTGCACATGCCCGCGCCGGTTGCTGCCATGGCGTCGCGGCAGGGGGCAGGGGGTGAAGGGGGCGGCGTGCAGTGCCCGCAGGTGGAGTGGCATTACTACAGGGACCCGAGGACGGGGTCTATGGCCCTGTTCGTACCGAGCGCTGCGACACAGGCGCTGCAGTACTGCGTGCAGCTGGCGCTGCAGGCGGGGATGCACCCCATGCTGGTGGGGCCGGCGGGCAGCGGGCGGCGAACGCTGCTGCTGCACCTACTGTCCACAGTGCAGATGCAGCAGCTGCGGACACAGGTGGGTTGTTGTCTTGCTCACCCTAGGCGAAGACCATCCTGGCACCTTTGGAAACGCGGCCCGTACAGTGCTACCGGTGCCTATGCGTAGCTGATACCGCTCAGCATGCTCTGCTGACGGCTTGCAGTCGATAACATCAGTGCATCATGTGATGTTGTGCAGGTCGTGGTGGCTCCCGCGAGCGCCAAGTGCCAGCCCGCAGCCCTGCAAGCGCTGTTCCTGTGGCACCTATCGCCCGGCGTTGGCGGCTGCCTGCGGCCAACCCCCGGGCACCGCGTGGTGCTGTTGGTGGAGGATATCCACGTGGCAGCCGCCAACGGTGCAACTAACCGTACGGCAGGGGCGCTGGCGGCGGCGGCGGGCGCGGCGGGCGCCGCCGACTACGTGGCGCCAGGCGGGGCGGGCTTGCAGCACGAGGTGTACAGCGGTGGCGTGGAGTGGCTGCGGCATGTGATGGACGATAGGGCGGTCACAGACTCTGTGACGGGCACCAGGTGCGTGGGTTGCCGCGTCCTCTTGCGTTTTTATTTAATCACTGCTGCGCATGATCCAATACGCCAAACGCTGCGTACTTACCCGGATTGAGGCACCCAGGTCCTACAGTGCCTGCCAATACGGTATAGCGACAGCCTAGCCACTGTCATGACCCCAAAAGCTGCCGTGTCCATGGTGTTTTCTTGCTCCAGGATGCCCGTTCGGGGTGCCGCCATCGCCATGACCGCCAGCCCACACGCGCTCATGTCGAGCCTGGAGCAGCTCCCATCCCGCCTGTGGCGCCACCCGCAGCACATCCACACCGACGCAGCCGCCCGCTGCGACATCGCTGGTGCCCCCGACGGCGGCGCCCAGTCCTTCGCCACCATCTTTAGCCGCCCCGCCGTGTGCCTCGCGCTCGCACAGCACGTGCTCCTGCACATGTCGCATTGTGGCGTGCCCGAGGCACGTGCCATGCCCCACGCGCCCGCCGCTGCAGTACTAGCCGCCACCCTGGAGTGCGCGATGCGTGCGGTTGGCGGGCTGGTGCGCGCGGGCCTGGCTCCAGAGCTGTACAGCTTTGACACGTGTGCGGTCTCAGGTGCTGTACAGCGCATGTGCGCTGCCCTGTCCGTGGCGAACGGCACGCTTACGAGCGAGGCCCTGGTGGGCTTCACCAGCGGCAGCGGAACGCTTCCCACCCTGGACGAGACCCTGCTGCGGCGCAGCAGCAACCTCGGCAAGCCCTCGCGTTGGGGCCTGGCGGAGTCGCTGCAGCGTCTTGCGTTTGAGGTGGGGAGGTGCGTCATGGGTCGGCTAGGAGACGGCGCGTCACGGGAGGCCCTTGCCAAGCTGATGCTGCAGGCCATGGGGCGGCACCTGGGCTGTCTGCTCAATGGCCGCCTGGACACGGCCGCAGTGGCCGCGGCACGTGCCGTACTGGACGCGCCGCCGCCGCTGCCAGCGGTGGCGGCGCGGTGGCTTGCTGACGGCGCGATGGCCGGCATGGAGGGCACGGCAGCAGCGGCGACGGCGACGTCAAGCGGTGGGGGCATCCGGGTGGCACGTGGCGGCGCCGCCGGCAGTGACGGGCTGGACATGGACGTGGTGGAGGCTTGGGGCAACTACTCGGGGCGTAACGCGACCGACCTGACCTCACTAAGGGTCAGCCTGGCGGGCCGCATCGCGCCCAGGGAGATGAACCTGCTGCTGGCGACGCTGTTGGGCGTCCTGCCGCCCTCCGACAGCGACGCAGAGGGCTCCGGGACCATGGGGGGCACGGGCGGCAGCTACTGGTACCGCCACTACGCTGCCGCCGCTGGGCTGATCCCCAGCGCCGAGCCCACACCGAGCGGTGGCGCGGAGAGCGCAAGGGACCGCACTGCCAGCGGGTACGGTCCAGATAGCCTTGGCACGCCGCCGGGGGCGGCGGTAAACCTGCCGGGAGCCACGTCATGGCTGGTGCCGCGACCGCTGGGGCGACGGGAGGTTATGCGGCAGGTGCGGGCGCTAGTGGCGGCGAAGCAGCAGAGCAGCGTTGGGACAGACGGCGGGGAGCTCCGTGCAATGGAGAACAGCCTTCCGGTGTTGGTCCCGGGGGCGGCGCCACCGCCGGGGGCACCGCCGCTGCCGCATGTGAACCTGGGCTCGCTGCCCCTGGAGCTCCTGGACGACTGTGTGCGGCACTGGGGTTACGGCGAGATCGTACGCCCGGCGGCGGCGGCGCTGCTAGGGGGTTACTTCTGTGGGGGCCACGTGGCGTTGGTGGGGTCCAACACCCCCATGGTGGTGAGCGCGGGGTGCCTTGCGGCTCTGTCGACGGGTGCCAGCCTGGCTCGCATCGACCGACCCACGGTTCACAGGGCCAACGGGAGCATGCCGGACGCACAGCTTGAGGAGCACTCCATCCGCTTCCTGCTGCTGCACCACCTCCGGGCGGCGCTCCAGGCGCTGACACGTGCCGCGCTGCAACACGCGGCGGCGGCGGCCGCGGCAGCAGCGGCGGACCAAGCAGGTAGCGAAGACGGTGCCAGTGCCGCCGGCGGCGCGGCTTTCAGCAGCAGCGCGATCGCGGTGGCGGGCGGACTCCTGCCGTACTCACACGACATGGCGGTTGCGGCGGGTGGTTTCTCCGTACCCGGGATGCCGTACATCGAGTCCGGGGACTCAGAGCCGGCGGCGCTGGTGGAGGAGGTGGCGGCGGCCATTAAGGGCGACGCAAAGCGGCAGAGCGTGGCCAACGGCGCGACGAGCTCCTTGCGCTCCACGGGGGATGGAGAGGGGCCCGAGCAGGACCCCACAGGGATGCAGGTCATCCTGTTGACCGATGGCGTACTGCAGGTATGCCGCGTGCGCCCGCTTCCCTAAATGACTTTCATGTACCAGTCTTAGCCCGTGTCACAGCGTTTTCGCACCTGCATACGTTCTTGACTCTTCCCGATACCCGACCATCCCTTTCTCCGATCCTGACTCTTCCCGATACCCCGCCATCCCTTCCCCCGCAGGACGACTCGGCCCTGGAGCTGCTCCAGACGCTGCTGTGCAGCCCCGCCGCCGCCGCGCCGCTGTCCCGCGAGCTGTGCGACGGCAGCGGCCTGCCGCTGCTCAAGGACCTGGAGCCCCTGGTGCTGCAGGCGGACCTGGGGCAGCTGGTCCGCACCAACGCCTCCTTGGACGGCGAGTCCCTGGGCGCCATGATGCGCCACTCCCCAGGCGCGTCCGGGCTGTCCCCCGCAGAGCTCGGCGGCGGGCACTTGGCCACCAGCAAGAGCCTGCTGTCGCGCGTGTTTGCCGGCGCGGCGGAGGGCGGGCGGAGGGCGCGGGGGTCGGGCGGCGTGGGCGGCGGGCGGGCGGGTGGGGACTTGGAGCGGAGCACGGCGACGACGGCCGACCGGAGCGTCGGTAGGTCTTGTGCCGCGCGTGCGTGTGGAAGGCAAGCTACGGCTGTGTGGTGAGCCGATCGTGAATACAGTATGCTTGTCGTCGTCCCGCTTGGCGGTACGGGGTACTATTATGGATGCCTGGCGCTTACCCGATGCGCTTTACCTACCGTCCCCAGGCGTCTCCGAGGATGCGCCGCAAACGCAGCAGCAGCAGCAAGCCCAGCAGCTTGGTACTGCCGCCTCCACCTTCCCGCCGCTCAAGTCCGAGGCGGAGCCCACGGCCTACGGCGCGGCACGTGTCGCTGACCTGCGCGGCGCGGAGCTGGCACGTGCCGAGCTGGCGCTGAGCGTGGCGGCGCGCATGGCACGTGGCCTGCGGTTCGTGCTGGCGGCCAGCCCTGCCACGTGGGCGCGCGTGACGGCGGCGTACCCCCGGCTGGCGGCGACGCTGACGGTGCTGCATGCTGTGGAGCCGGTGGTGGAGGACCAGCACACCAGGTGCGTGCGGCTGTTGCTAGGTACCGGGAGCTGCCTCTGCAAGAGGCGTACCAGTCCTCGCCTTTGAACGCTCCGTCAAGCTGTGCATGCGGTCTTGCAGTGCAGCATTGATTCAAATGCATGAACACTCAGGCAGGGCTGTAGCGTCACGCAAGCGCTACCAATGTGCCACCCTTCGCCCCGCACTAATTTCCATGTACTACGTCACCCTACACCCCTGCCCACACCCCGCTCCTCCCCCCCACAGCTGCACCGACGCCCTTAAGCGCCACGCCCCCCACGTTGCCGACAACACCGTCCCCACACACTCCCTCGACGTCGTACAGTCCGGCCTCACTGCCGGCCTCATGGGTGAGGCAGCCGCCTTGTCCGGCCCCACCCTGCCGCTCCCAGCCCTGCAGCAGCAAGAACAGCCCGCCGACGCCCTCCCGGACGCAGCCAACCCGCGCACGCCGTCCCGCGGCGGCTCGCCCGCCCGGCCCCAGTCCCGCTCCCGCACCCCTAGCCCCGCCCGCGCCACCTTCTCGCTGCTGCCCGACCAGCTCCCAGACGGGAGTACGGCGGAGGCCAAGGAAGGCAAGCCTGAAGTGGCGACGGCAGCGGCGGCGGACCCAGCGGCGGCGGCGGCGGCCACGGCGGCGGCCAGCGTCCGGGATCGCATTAGGGAAGATGCGGTGCTGCTGCGTCGTGTGGGGGAGGTGGTCGTGTCCATGCACGCGCAGGCGCAGGAGCTGTACCGGCAGCTGGGGCTGCTGGACACCTCGGCAGGGCTGCCGCTGTCAAAGGTGGGTGGACGTGTGAACACTAGTAAACGAAAGTGATCAGCAGGATGCAGATACAGTGGTGCTGCACCACATGATCTGTTGCATGAGCTTGAGTTGCTTCGCCCCATGGCCAAACCACCTGCTTGCCTAACGCACTGCTGCTAATACACCTCCCCTACCAGATCACGGACTTTGTGGAGCTGCTGGGCCAGGTGCACGGCGCGCACCGCAAGGCGCTGCAGGCCCGGCAGGCCACGCTGTTCGTGGCGCTGGCCAAGCTGGAGGCGGGGCAGCAGCAGATGGAGGCGGTGCTGCAGGGCATGGACATGCTGGGCACCTTCATGGACAAGAGCCGGGAGGTGGGTGCCATGCTAGATAGCGGTTGGTGGGTTGATGGTTTAGTTGAGTGATAGTACGGGTATGGACGCCGATGAAGGCAATACGCGTGAGGCTCCCAGCCGGGAATGTGTTTTCAGAATGTGAAAAAGCATGGGACGGCTGGGCACCTGCATGGAGGGCTGTGGGGCTGTGGAGGAAGTGACGGCTGTGGGGCACGCACTGCGGGCAAAATAGGTAGCGCTCGCAGTGGCGGAAAGGGGGGAGGGTGTATGCGCTGGCCGGGTCGGTGATCGATTGCGGACCGTGCGGACCGCAGACCAAGCAGACCAGTACCATACTACTGCGTTGATCTCCTGCCTGTCGCAGTCGCTCAAGGCGATACTGGCCCGCGTTGGCGTGCTGGAGAAGTTTATCGCGGAGGCGTTGGCGGAGCTGGCGGACCAGGAGGCCAAGGCGGACGCAACGCAGGTGCGGCCAGGGGTGCGGCCTCCTACGGCAGTCACAACATGGACATTCTTGGCGACACCTTGCCCCGGAGGCCATCGTGGATCACGTGTGCACCTGAATTCCTGCCAGCACACATGGCTTACCTTACCCTCCTCCCGTCGACCGAGGGAGCTGCCCTCCCGGTTTAGCCGCGTTGGGCTGGGTTCGGAGCCGCTTACTCCTTGAGGTGGAGCCCCTTGACGCACGCCACCTCCTGCCACAGGCCATCGTGGGCCAGGTGCAGGCCGAGGTCCCTTCCTAGTACACATGCCTTGTCGTTCCCTGCCTCCTCCTCAACCTGCAGGTCATCGTGGACCAGGTGCATGCCGAGGTGGAGGCGGAGCTGGCGGCAGCTAGGGACCGCCTGGCCAAGGCCATAGAGGAGGTGGGCATCTAGACTGCTTCGCCTCTGATAATTGTAGCGGCTACTGTCTTGTCTTTGTACCACCTTGTTGGCGGCGCGGTGCCCCTGGCCAAGGTGGTACGGAAGGGCGGTTGCCTCCACGCATCAACACGCAGCACCTGCAGCGGGTACCACACCACTGCATGACAGAAAGTCAAAAGGTGTATTGACACACAACTGGGATGCGGCCCCAGGTCGGCGGCCTGAGCGAGCAGGACTTGGCGGAGCTCCGGTCGTACAAGGAGCCGCACGTGCTGGTGCGGCTGGTGGTGATGGCGCTGTGCGTGCTGTTCGAGTGGCCCACCGACTGGCGCAACGCGCAGCGGCTCATGGGCGAGCAGAACCCCAAGCTGCTGGACAGGTGCAGGGACTTCGACGTGCGGGCCGTCAGCAGCGTGCAGGTGGGTAATGGGACAACGGCAAAGTAGCAGAACCGGAAACCGTGCAGGGTGGGGGCGGGGCAGAACGGCTGAACGAAACGCAACGGGTGAACGGCTTGGTGTGTGGTGTCAGCAGCTTGCAGTGGGCAGCGCAGCGGGTTGAAGTGAGGAGGAGTGTGGTCACATGGGATGGTTCACGACCTCATCGCTTTATGGTACGTTAGCAGCGTGCAGAGTGGCGGGGAGGGGCAGGGAGGGGTGGGGCGGGGTCGATTGTGGGCGTGCATGGTGCAGGAGCTGATCTGGGCTTTTGAAAGCAAGGCAGGTGAAAGCGGGATGGTAAGTGGGACATGTCGAGGGGCAGCTTGCTGACACCGCGCCGCCGCTTTACTCCCCTGACGGTACTTGCTTGCTACGCACCCGCAGGCCGCCAAGCTGGCCCGCCTGACGCAGGAGCCCGAGTTCAATGTGGTCAGCGTGGAGCAGGTGGGGATCGGGGCAGGGAGGCAGCTGCTGTGCCTACAATGGCATGGCCTAGTCTGCGCTTTTTACGGACATGGGTGCCGTATGACCGGGCGTCACCTGAATGGCTCGGTCCCCCTGATTGCTCCCTCGCTGCTTCTCCCGCTCTGCAGGTGTCGGTGGCCGCCAAGAGCCTGTGCTGGTGGGTGCTGAGCGTGGCGCACACGCTGCGCACGCAGAAGGAGTGCGACCTGCGCCTCAGCCGCATCCGCGAGGGGGAGGAGCGCCTCGCCAACACCAACGCCTACATCCGCAAGTGGGTGGCCGGCTGTGATGAGGGAATTGCTTCAGGGTTTCAGCAAGGCGGCACCATACTTCTTATAAACCCACTGCAGTTTTGCTTATACGTGTTATTGACATGTGGTGAAGAATTGGGACACAGTGAGCAGAGACCTGTACACCATCCGACCAGCACTGTTGGGCTCAGCTGTGGCTGCACTGCTGCAGTGCCTGTGATCACCACAAACCGACATGTGTGCGCCTCGGCTCCAGGCTGCGCGGCGAGCTGAACGCCGGGCGCATGGAGCTGAAGCGGCAGCAGCACGACCAGCTGCTGCTGGAGCAGCAGATCGGGGAGGCGGGCGCGCAGCTGCGGGACAGCGACCTGCAGAAGGCCAACATACACAAGCTGGCAACGCTGGCGCAGGTTGGTAATCTCCAGCACTGCAAGCCTACAAAGCAAGAAACGGCAACTTGTATCGAGCGTAATTAGCTTACAGCGCTCGACCGCACGAACCGCTTGACCGATGCTCACTGCATTGATGTCACTGCCCAGAATCATATCCTGCTGAAATGTCATCCCAATATGGACGTCATTATATCCACAACGCCGCCCATGCGACCCCAGGACATGATACCCATCTGTGCTGCCCACGTTGACGCCACCTTACCCACAACACCACCTAACTGCGACGCTGCCTGTGCCACCCAAGGACATCACGCCCATCTGTCTTTCCCACGTGGATGCCACCATACGGTACCCTGTGTCCCACCCCACCTACACTCGTATGCCACCCCTTAGGACATGATGCCCAAGTGGCGCGAGTCCCTGGCCGCCGTGGAGGCGCGCCTGCCCGCCCTGGTGGGCGACGCCTGCCTGGCGGTGGCCACCGTGCTGTACCTGGGCCCGCTGGACGGCAGAGAGCGGGCGGCCGTGCTGGGGCTGTGGCGCGACCTGCTGCAGCAGCAGGGCGTGCCCGTCAGCCCGCCGCCCTTCGAGTTCGGGGCCTTCATCGCGGAGCGCCTGCCGCAGGTGCGGGGTGATGCTGAGGTCACACGGCTGCAGTGTGGCGTCTTACCACCGCATGAGGGGTGGAGGGATACCGGACATGCTGTACGGACTGCTGCTGGTTTGGTGCTACTAACGAACAAATAACCACACCCGAATCTTCGGTTCGTAAGCACAGCGCATAAAACCCTTCCCCTGATCATGTGCCTCCCACAACACCTTTAACACCCTGCCAGTTCTGCAACCTGTACTGATCTGGCCCCATTTCCCCTACCCCTTTGTGTGTCTTCCCACCGCCATTCCCGTACCTTGCACCCCACCCCGCGCACCAGATGACCCGCCTGCTGCCCACCGAGCTGCTGGCCACCACGGAGCCCCTGTGGCGCGACAACCTGGGCCTCATGGCGCTGGCGCTGCCCCGCCGCCCCCCTCTGCTGCTGGACCCGGGGCGCGAGGGCGCCAACCTGGTCAAGGCCATGTTCGGAAAGGCCAACCGCGTCTTCGTGCTGCTCACAGAGGAGGGCATGCTGGACAAGGTGCGGTAGAAAGGCCCGCTTTACCTTGCACCCTCCAGCCCCGCTTTCAAAACCCTACAGCCTCGCAAGAGTACTGCTCGCTCTGATCAACAGTAAGAAATCGCTTTGCATGTTTGTCTTGCTGCTGTGCTCACCTTTCGCATTTCCTCGGTACAGGTCACCTCGGCAGTGGCACGTGGCAAGGCCGTCATGGTGGACCTGTACGGCACCCCCTCCGAGGCCAACCTGCTGGCGCACCTGGTCAAGCGCTACGAGCAGGTCATGCGCCGCACCTACGCCAACCTCGCCACCGAGCCGCACCGCCTCTACCTGCGCCTGCGCACGCCCGGCCCCTGCCTCTCGCCCACCGTGCACCAGCTGTGCACCCCCGTGCGCTTCGTGCTCGCCGGCGAGGAGCTGCGATCGCGTGTGAGTCGTACGCTGCTGTCCGTGCTAGCGCACGAGCGGGAGGTGCAGGCGAGGCAGCTGGCCGCACGCCTGTGGACGCACCAGGCCAAGCTGGCGACGCTAAATGATGAGATCACCTTCACCATCGCGCACACCAAGGGGCTGATCTGGAGCCACCCCGGACTGGTGGACAGCACGGTCACAAAGGCGAACCAGGTGGCAGCGGCGATGGAGGAGCAGCCGAAGCTGGAGGCTGCGGTGGCGGAGGTGGCGGCGACGTTGGAGCGGTGGCGGCCGCTGGTGGACGGCCTCATGCGGGTGCACGGGGTACTGGAGGACCTGGGAAGGATTGCAGGCAGTCGCACGCCGGCCCTGCCGGAGAGCGTGCTGATGACCATGTTCCGCAGCGCGCTGAGGAGGGGGGTCACCGAGGTGGCGGGCGCGACGGGGCTGGTGCACGAGCTGCAGGGGCCCACCGCGCCGCCGGAGCTGACGGTGGAGGAGGCGCGGAGCAAGGGGGCCAAGGCGCTGGTGTCTGCGCTGCTGTCACGCGCACCGTCCAGGATGGTGTCGCGGGCTGCCTCCCGCATGGTCTCCCGGGCCGCCTCCATGGCCCCGTCGAGGATGGAGTCCAACATGACCACCGCGGACGCGATTGCAGCGGCGCAGCAGCTCGCGGCGGAGGTTGCGGCCGATGCCGCGGCTGTGGCGGCCTCCGGCAGCCCCGACCGAGACGGCATGCTCGACCGGTTCGACTCGTTCTCCTCCTCCATTGCCGCGCTGCCGCCGGGGATCGACAAGGGCCATGTGGGGCCCTCGGGGCGGCCGGAGAGCGCCAGCAGCGTCTGGACCACGTGGACTGCGGACGGGCAGCCGGCGGGCCCGTCAGCAATTGCGGCGGCGGTGACGGCGGCGGCGCAGCTGCTGGACATGTCCCCGCCGCCGCCGCCGACGTGCACCGTGGAAGAGCTGGCGGAGGCGGTGCTGCGCAACCTGTGGACGCTGGCGGGCGCGGCGCTGGGGCCTGCGGAGGCACGGACCTTCCGGCTGCTGCTGTCGCTGCACGAGCAGCTGGTGTCCGGGGAACTCAGCAAGCCGGACGCGCAGATCTGCTTCTACGTGCTGGGCCGCGGGACGCCCTCCGCACAGGCAGCGGCCGTGCCGCGTGCTGCTGGGGCGGAGCCAGCAGGACAAGCAGCCATTGGAGGCATGGGGCCGCTCTCAGTCCCGCAATCGCCGCATTTCGGACCCTCGCCACCCAGCGGGGGCACCACCCCCGGCCTCACCAGCCCACACGACGCCCTGCCACATCCACTCAACGCCACGAGCAGCACGGGCCAGGATACCTCAGCATCCACGGTGGCTGGGGAGTCCTCGGCCGACACAGCGGTCACGGCGCGGCCAATGGAGGACAGCTCTGGCGCCGCTTCACGGCCCACTACGGCAAAAGGTGCGTTCTGCGACCCTTCCATCCAGGCGGCAGTCAAGGAGGTGCTTATCCACACGCCCCGGTCTTCCCACACCCCGCCTGCATCCATGGTGCAAGGGCCAGCCCAAGGTGCGGCAACCACTAGCGGGTGGCCGTCCGAGTCTGCCATGGCAGACCTGCGTTGGCTGGAGAGCTGTGGGTGTGATGAGGACCTTGCTGGCCTGGCAGCGGCGGTGTCAGCGGCCCCGCGGGTGTGGCATGCGGCGCTGGCGGCGGAGGCGGTGCCGCCTGCGGGCCGGGCGGACGTGCGGTCCAGGTACCTGGCGGTGGTTGGGGAGCTGCCGGCGCGGTGGAGGCAGCTGCTGCTGGACAAGCCGGCCTTCAAGGTGGGCTAGGAAATCGGTTGCCTGCCCACCATGGGGTCAAGGCCCGGGGCATGGGGCTCGTTAGTGTAGCAGGCTTACTGGTGCACCATGATGGCAGTGTCACAGGTTGGCTTGAAGCGCGCAGTGTGACTTCCCGTAGTAGAGGCACGGCCACAAGCTAACCCCATAACTGGCACAACGCCTTGACGTGTGCAGGTGCTGCTCACCGCCATCTTGGTGCCGGATGCGCTGGCTGCCGCCGCGGACTCGTACTCCTCCACGGTGCTGGGCCCCGCCGTGGCCAACCCGGACGTCACGCCCGCCGAGCGGCTGCTGTCCGTGCTCATGACCTCGCCTGCGGGCTCGCCGCTCATCCTGGGGACGTCGCCTGGGGAGGACCCTGCGTCTGTGGTGCACCAGGCGCAGGTGGGTCACGATGCAGCCTTGCAACCGAGCTAACGGGTTAGAATAACTGGACTGGCAAACTGCGTTGTTGTGTAAAGATCAGGCTGCCTTTGCCTTCCCTGCTAGCAGACGCCCATGCCAGAGTCCTAAAGCGTTGGTGGGTATAGCTCTCCTGTCTGGCGCCAACTGTGCCAACACCGGCCATGCCTGACTCTTTTCCCCACACGCACGTGCATGCAACTCCCACAGGCGCTGTGCAACATTCATCTGCTGCCCGTGGAGCCCCACCGTGAGGCCCACTGGGACCGCGCGGAGCTGGTCCTGCGCCACATGCAGACGGACCCCGCCTCCGTACGGGACATCCGCACCACCATGAACCGGTGCATCCGCTCGGGCGGCTGGCTGCTGGTCCTCAACGCCCACAGCAGCCCCGCCGCCATTGCCGCCCTCCTGGAGCAGCTCAACGCCAAGGAGTACACCCTCCGGGGCCCCGAGGTCACCTTCCGCCTCATCCTCGCCATGCCCGCCGAGGCTGTGCAACGTCTGCATGCCAACGTGCTGCGCCAGTGCGTGAACGTAACGCTGGCGCCACCGGGCTCCATGCGTGCGGCCATCGCGGCAATGATGCAGGTGCTGGCGCACCCCGTGTCAAAGCGTTACGTCTCGCTCTTTAGCCGCGCCTCCGACATCGAGCTCGCCAACCACGTGCTCGCAAACGCTTTGCTCGTGTGCGGCGTCAACCAGTCCGTGGCGAACGGCGTCCTGCCGCAGCTCGCGTCGCCCGTTGGCGTGTGGGACTTCCTCGCGTCCTGCCGGCTCATCCGGCAAGCCCTGGCCGACGCCCACGCCAAGGACGACGCAACGCTGGACTACGCCCGCCTTCACGAGGTGCTCGCGCACGAGGTGCTGCTGCCGGCGTTACCGTCCTCACGCCTGGGGCGTTACGCCGGCTGGGCGTTGCAGCGGCTGATGGGGCCAAACATCCTGGGGCTGACATATCCCGCCCACGCCCTGGTGGATCCGGACGCGGAGCCTGGCAACGAGGCAGTGGCAACCATGCCGCTCAACGTGCGCCTGCCCACCATGCTGGACTACCTGGCGTCCCTGTACGGGGTGGAGACGGTCCTGCAGCCGCCGCACTCGTCAGCCTACACACTGCAGGCCAGGGCAGCGTCGCTGGGCGTCTCGCTGGCACTGCACCGCCTGGCGGCTGCCCCCGACCCCGTAACGCCCGCCCGCCTGGTCGTGCTGCCTGAGGAGCACCTCCAGGTGGCACCGCTGGCGCTGCAGGTCACCGCAGCCGAGCGGGTTGCCCAGACCAAGCCCAGGCGCGCCAAGTCGCCGACAGCCGAGCTGTTCAAGCAGCTGCTGGAGAGCAGGCCCACAACGCAGTCCAGCATGGGAGCATCACGCGCCAGCACCCCAGCTCCTGGCAGCCCACCAACAGCTGCAGGGCCAAACCTCCAGGTGCTGGTCCTGGATGGCGCGGACAGCGGCACAGGCACAGCGTCGGCTGTGGGCACGCCACACAGGAGTGCACCGCCTGCTCAGCCAGCACCCGGGCCCCGGCTGTCGTTCTCAGGCATGCTGCTCATGCAGCGCCTGGGCCCTGCAGACCGCCCTTGCAGCACCGGTGGTGGTGGTGGTTCCCGTGCTGCTTCGCCAATCCCTGCCCCTGGCACCCTCCTTGGCTACACCCCCACGCCCCTCACCTTTATCGCCCAGGAGCCACGCTCATCCTCACCAGTCCCTCCCACGCCACCGCCCAAGCCTGCCACGGCAGGCCCCGACGGACCGCTGGGCCCACGGCTTGGCGCCCTGCTGCCCAGACCCAGCACCGCCAACCTGCAGCCCCTCGCTGCAACAGTCCCGGGTTGTGGTAGCCGCGCCATTACGCCTGGCCCACTGCAGCAGCAGCTTGCAGCAATGTTTGCCGCAGCCGGCCCCACGCTGCTGCCCTCCTCCTGGGCCGCGGCACTGCCCAGCATGCTTGCCAGCGTGGGGGTAGCGCCCAGCACCCACGCCAGCAGGCCTGGCACAACCGCAAGTGCAGTGCCACAGCCGGCGGGCCCTGCAGCTGCCACAGTCAGGCTTGGCACCGCCAGCCATGTGCGGGCAGGCTCGGCCGCGGTCCCTGCCCTCAAGATGCTGATGGCGTCCACTGCTCCGGGACCGGCTCCGGAGCTGGCGGTGCTGGACGTGTGGTCCAACGCTGTGTTGGGGCCGCTGGTGGACACGCTGCAGCGCATTGAGGCGTTACTGCGGGGGCTGCGGCTCACCCTGGAGGCTCGACTGGAGGCGGGCGTTTCGCTGGTGGTGCTGAGCACCGCGCTCAGCGGCCTGTCCACCACACCCGAGCAGGGATCGAGGGCGGCTGCGGCCCGCGGTGGTGCAGCAGCGGCGGGGGCAGCGGGGCCGGGTGCGGCGGGCGTGACGAGCGTCACACCCCAGGCGGCACAACGTGCGCCGCAGACGCTGTCCGTCAACCTGTCAGGGCTGTTTGCGGAGCTGTGGGGCGCGGAGGTCCGCTTGCTGCACGACACGCTCTGCAACGCCTTGTGTAGCGTGGAGCAGCTCATGGCTGCGGTCTCGGAGCCGGCCCTGCACGACAGCCCGGGTGTACGGCAACTGCTCCGGTACCTGATCGCAGGCTTTGTGCCTGCCGGATGGCGCCTGCCACCCCTGTCGGACCACCCCTGCGCCGGCGGGAGCAGCAGTGCAGCTGGTGGCGGAGGCAGCGGTGCCCGGCGTGGTGCATGCGGCCCTGGTGGCGCGTCAGGCCAGCTGACGCGCGAGCTGCTGGACCTCTGCACCGGCAGCAGTCGCTCGGCTAGCGCCACCACCCTGGAGCAGTGGGAGTACGACATCCGTACACGTGTACGGCAGCTGCAGGAGGTGACCACCGGGGACGTGGACCTGCGGCCGACGGCCGTGGACATGTCGCGCCTGGCCCGCCCCGCGGCGCTGCTGGCCGTGCTGGTCCGCGCATTTGCGTACGAGCAGAACACGCACCCCGCCAACGTGGTGTGCCGCATCTCCATCACCCCGCCCCCGGACATGCCCCCCGTCGGCGCCAACGGTCCTGGGGCAGGCAGCGGCAGCAACGCGTCTGCCGGCATGCCGGCTTCCTCCAACGGCAACCCCAGTCTGGGCATGGGTCCAGGCTGCGGCAGCGGCATGCTCAGCGGGCAGCTGGGAGCAGCTGCCTCAGGCGGCCTGCCGGGGGCGGCCGGGAGCGGCAGCGGGCCCGCGCCATCGCGCCTGGGTCCGCTGGCGCAGCTTCGGGCGTCCAGCATGACAGCGGCGCTGGCCGCGGGAGCTTACCCTGTGACCGCCCCTCGCACCATGGGGCTGTTGGGGCTGCATGCCAGGGACCTGGAGCTGCCGCTGCTGGGGCTGGAAGCGCTGGGCTTGGGGCTGGGGGCGGGCCTAGGGGCGGCGGTGGCTGCGGAAGACGGCGGGCCGGGGCCACTGGGCCATGGCGGTGCAAGTGCCGCGAGCGGAGGAGGCGCGGAGGAGGCACACCAGACGTTTTCGTTCGCAGCAGGGGGAGGCGGAGGTGTTGGGGGCAGCAGCACTGGCAGCAGTGCGGGCGGTGCGGGGCGGGCGGGAGGGGAGGCGGAGGTGGCGCGTGGCGTGGAGGGCAGCGGCAAGTCCGCCACGGCGGCGGCAGCGGCAGTGGCGAGCATGCAGCAGGCGGTGGAGCAGCAGCTGCAGCAGCGTCAGGCGGTGGCGCAGGAGGCGCAGCTGGCCGTGCTGCAGCCGTGCCCCGTGGTGTACGCGGTCCCTGGGTACGCGGACCCGGCGGCCCGCAAGGCCGCGGGGGGCCGCCTGGCGGCCAAGCCCGGCGGACGAGCGGGCGGCAACAGTCGTGCAGCGGCGGTGTCCGCTGCGGTGATGGCAGGGCTTCCCGCCAGCGCCCTGCCGCCGCCGTCGGTGGCGGTGCCGCTGGCGCTGTCCCCTGAGCAGGGGCTGCTGTGCGAGGATCCGTACAGGGTGGCGTGGGAGTGCAGGCCCAACTCGGTGGCGGCGGAGGCGCCCCCCGAGCGGCTGCCGGTGCTGGCGGTGGGGCGGGGCGGCGTGGGGCAGCTGGCGGGGGACAGGGGGGCGGTGCTGCGGCTGGGGGCGGCGAGCGCGGCGGCGGGTGGGGGCGGGGGGCTCGGGGGTGGCAAGGCGGCGTGAAGGGGCAGAATGGACGGGGCGTACGGGGTGAGGAGGGTGGAAACACGGTCAGTCATGGTTGGCGTGTCGGTAGTTGAGCAGGTGGATGGGGTAGCAACGAGGTATGAGGCCGGCGCTGCAGCGACGGGAGAATATGGATGTAGTGCTGCTTCAGCACTAATGGCCCTGAGTTTTGAACCGGGAGGGTTTTGCACCCAGCACACGTTGGCATTGTCGGGCGAGCGCAATGACCATGACCATGCATGCATGTGACTTGAAGGACACAAGCGTCACGGCTTTCGTTGAAATGGAGAGCGTGCCCTTAGGAGACAAAAGACAGGCACGCAACCTGCAGGCTGCAGCATGTCCGCGTCGCTTTATTGGTTAATGATACTGCTATTCATCCTTGTGTCCACGACGTGCGCAAGGCTTGGGCTTAGAAGCTCCCATGGGGGTTATGGTCAGCCCCCCTGGTTATGGTACGACACCCAGACTGGATGGTGTCCCCTGCACTTGGCTTCACCAAACCGTATGGTGGTGTGCCGCCTAGGTGCGTGGACCCATGAGGCGATGAGCTCATCGGGTTGGGGTACAACGGTACGCGGGCACGGAAAGCGGGGAATGCTGTGGTCAGCTGCTACCAGGCTGCCTGGAGTGCAGCCAGTGAATGTATGATGTACTCTGTTCATCCATTCTTCTTTACCAATTGTGAGAGATACCGATACTGAGAGGGCGGGCCGTCCCCCTCCTCGGACCCCCCGCATCGGCCGACAGCCTCATTCCCATCACAGCTTCATAAGTCGCGGCCGCGCTCTGCACAAGCCTCGAAATCTTACACAAGTGCAATAACACGCCTTGACACCAAGCATTACGGAAGAGCCAGACGTATTTTTCTTACATCCGAACGTTTGCTTCTAACACCGAAACGTCCGCGATGAAGCCAGGCGGCAGCGCTCCCGGCGTCGCTTCCGCGGACGGCGTCCCAGGGCCTCCGGGCTTGATGGGTGCTGCCCTAGCCTCAGGGCCGGGCCTGGTTCCCGACGAGCACGACCGCAACCCCCCGCACGGCGAGAAGATCAAGCTGGGGCCGAACAAGGAGCCTTACCAGGCCCCGGTGAGGATTCTTTAACGACATAACTAAGAGATGTGTACCGGCTGCAAAAGGGCACATAGCAGCAGTCGCGATATACCTGCTCCTAGAGGTGTAGTGCCCGACAGCGACCCATGGGCCGGGGCCCCAGCCCCAAGGCCAGGGTAGCTTTTGTATCGTTCCTCGCGGCAGCCAATGGCCCACGAAAAGACAAGATCCAATATAAGAACGACTGCATGTAGGTAAGCGGTAGCGGAAGGACTGTTCAGCATGGGCCTTGGCTTCCGGAAGCGGGAAGGGACCCACGTGGCACTCAACCGGTACCTCCCCGCCTTATGCCTCCACTGCTGCATCCTTGGCAGCTACGCAGCCCGTACCTTACGTTCACCCTACCGCCGCGACTGTGACGCGTAAAGGCGGCTTTCCTCAACTCCATTCGTGTGGCCACAAGGACGGAACTCATTGGCATTTTATGTTACATTCCAGGTGGTGTGGCCACACGATCCTTACTCATGCCGCTAACGGTACCCGTGCCTGCCCGGGCAGCTCAGTTGCCGCCCCCAGGAGCTGGTGAACGTCTCGTCGTATGTAAGACGCTGCTCTTGAGTCTGTGCCTGTACCTGTGGTTGCTATCTGCCCATCGCCCTCCGTCCCCAGGAGCTGGTCGACGCCACCACCGACCAGGTGCGCCCCCACAGCCTGGCGGAGGACGTGGCGGCGGACAAGCCGCTGCTGGACGACCAGCAGGTGCGCGCAGTAGTAAGGTATATTGCCAAGCTAAGTAGCAAGGTATATGCATTACTGAGGATAGATATCGGTTTCTCATGGTATCTCCTGTCAAAGGCAGGCGAGTTGCTGCCGGGGCGACCACAGCAGGTGCGGGCAACATACAACGTACGGTACAGACTTAGCCGCGTCCCTAGCTTCACCGCATCCTGCAAACGCCCCTTTGTCTTAGCATACGCTCCCCTCCGGACGCACACGCGTTCCAAGCTGTCCGGGGCGCATAAGCTGCTGCTGGGCGATTATGGTAGCAACTTGGGGCATTGCTGAAACCAGTACCCTTGTGCATGTGCACGTGTTGACTCCTCCAGGGCACGCCCTACCACACCACCGACAAGGCGGGCGTGCACGACCTCACGCGCGAGCTGACCCGGGGAGGCACTGGGCAGACGTGAGGCGCCAAGGCCTGCTCCTACATGGTTCGCCGTGACGTCAGTGCGGCGAAGGGTTGGTGCTGGGTGGTGCCGCGCCGGTGGGGGGCCTGGATGCACCCTGACGATGAGTTGAACCGCTGTGCAATGGAGCTCGACACTCTTGGTGGATAACCAGGACAACCGGATGCCGGCGTGGCGAAGTGATGGCGGCGTTGTTGCAGGCATGCAGGGATTGCAGGTGTAGAGGAGGGCCTCATATGGTCCAGAGCTGATGCGGACGACAGGAAGTTGAGGGTGCAACCGTAGATGGCACTGCCCAAGTGTAACTAGCACTTCCCGAGTCACAGGCGTATCCGTGCTCATTGGCACGTTGATACTGTGACGGAGCATGTGCGACGTGTTCATCACCAAGTAATAGGTAGCCGTGATGGTGTTATTGTCTGCGGTGTTAGCAGTGTAAGACATCGACGCACAGCGTGGCCAGACAATCAGCGTTTTCCAGCAGGGTCGGTACCGGTATTGGTGAGTGGCACGCCCCAAACCGCCCAAAGCTCTTTGGGTGTTTCGCTCAGGCTCGCTAGAGTAAGGGGCACACACAAGTGGCAGTGCGCAACAGCAATACCTTGTTTCCATCCAGTTCCATTTCAGCGCACCACGTAGGAACGCCATGGCCAGCGACACAGCGCCAGCTGTACTGCAGCACCACCTGCGCCCTAACTGCAGGAACAGTACATACCTAAGCGTTCTTGGCGTCCCTGGCGCTATTACAGATAACTTCACACAGTGCACACAATGCTCGCGCTGCACTCGATGCACTGCTACGCTATGCACTCCCCATGTGCCGTGCGCCGCCGCTACGTGAGCCGCTGTCTGCAGATGGCAGTACTGCAGCAGCCATGCGCCTGCTGAAGGTGGGCGGCCCTACGCCTGCCCCTAGGACATGTAACTAAGAACGCGCTTGCGGTAGCCAGGTTGGTCGTAAGCCAGCGCACACTGCGCAGCTTGGCAGTACGTGCAGCCAAACGACATCCATGCCAGCCATATGCCGAAGCCGCGCCACCGTAACCATCTTAACTCCGCCGCTACAGCACCCCACCCGAACCGAGCGCACATGCTCCACTCTCGATACCGCCCTCAGTCACGCTGGCCGTACTGTGCCGTGCTGTCGCTGCCTCAGCGCTCACTCCGCACGCCTCCTTCCCCGCGCTACGTCAGCCGCTGCTATCGCTACCCCATTGTTTTGGTTGCCTCTACCGTCTACCCTAGGCTTGCGGCCGCACCTCTTCCGCCAGGTCGCTCGCCACACCGGGCTTGCGTACTGCGGTCCCACACAGCTGCACTCCCACCTGCCCTGCGCGCGCCCCACTTCCCGCCGCCCCCTGGGCCGCCGCACGTACACCCCCCTCCCCCTCCGCCTATCTACCACTACTATTTCGCGTCCTAGTGCTCTCTTCCCCCTCCGCCAGCACGCTGCCGCCGTCACCCGCCGCACGGACAGTCCACCGTCGACCGCTCCTCCGCCAGCCCCCCACCGCCGCGTGACCACTGGGGGTCTGCTCCCCCTTCTGCCTAGACAGCTTCCCAACAGCCCTTCCTCCTCCGGGGCCCGCTACCGCGGCTGCAGCACGTACATGCGCACCTCGAACAGCTCGCGCGGCCAGTTGCGCTGCTTCACGTTGTGCAGCACCTGGGGTGGCAGGGAGGGGACAGACCGTACGTGCGCACGTCAGCGTCCAGCTGCTGCAGCTGCTGCACCCGGGGGGCAAGGGAATGGTGAAGGAAGGGACGGCAACGCGTCGCACCCAGCCCTCTACGACACTACCAGGCATGCGTACGGCAGTTGTTGAGAGCCCGGGCGACTGCAGGCCCGTGCGCCAAGCAAGCGCCGGTTAGCTTCCTTGCCCCCCCCGCCCCCCCGCTGGCCACTTTTTTTTATCTTCCTGAATGCCCGCTGGCTCGGCCAGGTACAGCAGGACACTTCGTACACGAGCCCACCCCCTAAGACACCATGTGCGCACGACCCACAGGCTCTGACTCTGACTCCCAGGCGCAGAACAGATGCTGCAAGAGCGCGAGGGTACGCGAGCCCCGCCCTCGTCAAGACACACCCACCTGCACGCCCGCCTGCTCGAACAGCTGCAGCATGTAGGTGTTGGAGCGCGTGAGGGAGGAGTCGTCCTTGTCAACCACGAAGCCGTCCCTGGGGGGTGGCACGCAATTGGTAATGAGGAGTTGATGACACATCAATCATGTTTGACAAGGGCTGGACGAGGAGGCAACAGGCGGGAATTGCAAAAGGGCGCCTCATGCATGGACACCACGCGACCATTTTGCACTTCGTGTTGAGTACGGCAATGTCGTGCAGTAGTGCTCACTTGCAGATGTTCTCCTTGACGAAGATGAGGCCGTCGGGTTTGAGACCCGCGGCAGCGCGATGGAAGAGCGAGATGAAGTCAACTGTGGGGTGGTAGGGAGGTTGGGGTTAAGGTGTGTTGCTGGAGTGTGTATCGATGGATGCACAGCACCATCAGCGGCGTCCTGTGCAGTTCGGAGTGCAGTCTAACATCAAAGCCACGCCGTGCCGTTCCTGTGCAGTAGACCAGCTGCAGGAACGCGTGCATGGACGTTGACATGGACGTTAGCAAGCCAACAGCCCCCGAATACGGCACGCACTCGGCTTTCGGCCATCCCTCATCCACCGTCCGTCGGGAAGGTACAGCATGTTCCGCGCACAGCAGTGTCCCAGTCGTGCCCAAAAGCCTCCTGAGACAGCGTTTGGCACCATGACCATGCCCCGGCACCCACCCACCGTCCGTGAGGTACAGCATGCACCACTGGATCCAGATGGCGTCGTACCTGCCGTACATGGAGAGCACGGCATGGGGCAGCGGGTCACAACAATTGAAGCGACGTTACGGAGGTGACACACCGAGAGCATGCAATGGGGCAGCAGGGCGCATGCAGGTAAGCTGGTGACGCGCTGGGTACGACGACGAACCGCTATGTTGCACGCCGATACGACGACCCCCCCTGGCAAGGAAAAGGAGACCGTATCATATAAGACAGCAGCGCACACGGCAGCAACAGCCGGCACGCGGCAACAGCCGATTAAGCCAATGAGCGCCCACCAGCCCGTTCACGCCCTTCCAGCGCCCAGCGCCCTGTCAGCGCCTACCCCGCCTCACCTCCCCGGCTCGAACGTGTGTTGCTGCATGCATGCAGGGCAGCAGGCAGCAGGGGCATGGAGGGCAAGGGTGTCGGGCTTAGCACTGCAGGACAAGCCCAACAGGAATAACGTGCACCACGATTTGCAAGCGATGTCATTTCAGGCTCTGTCACCAGGCTGCCCCGTTACTCAAGCTTCCCCCACCTGCAGCCCGGCGCAGTAGAAGTTCCCCGCCACGCCCCGCGGCCGCGGCACCGCCATGGCGCTGAGGTTGGTGCGCGCCGTGTCCAGCAGGTGCTGCGAGGGCTCCAGCAGGTCCACCGTGTGGAAGTGGTGCCGCAGCAGCTGCTCCGTCACGCGCCCCACGCCCGCGCCGCAGTCTGTGCAGGACGAGGCAGGGAAGCAGGTGGCGGCAGGTGGTGTTCAAACTGTGTCGCGGCGGAATGCCAGCGGGTACGGAAATGGTGCCGCAGCAGCCATGATCTGTGACGCGGACAACGCCGGGGCGCCGCAGTCTGTGCAGGGCGTGTGGAAAGATAACGAACAGCAATGTCTGAACTACGAACGTGGTAGGGTGCATGCCGGACCGGGTCCCACAACCATGGCACGCGTGCTACACGGCCTGGCTACGTATCCGCACTTCGAGAGCGAGCTAAAGCAGACCGCCTTCAATGGTTGCGAGAAAGGTCCATTGGGCTTAAGGCGGTCCAGGTCAAAGCGCACGGGTCACCTACCAATCGCTGTGAGCTGCCGCTCGCCCTTGTCCGCTGCCTCCAACTGAACGCGCATGGCCTGCAGGGGGTGCATGAGCAAGGGTGAGTTGTGGGCTACGGATGGGCGCGCACCAGGGGGACGTGTAGAAGGAAGGGAGGCAGGCCATGGTTTTGGTGGTGTAGGCGAATGGGCCCCCATGCCGCAAAGGGACACGCCCTTCGGTGAGGTGTGCCCCTACGAAAAGCGGCGCAGGGTGCGGGTGCTGTTGCAAGGGCGTATACCCAGCGCGCCGATTGTGCACGGCGGCTTGGTAAGTAAAACCTTGCTGGATCCGGATGCTGATGCGTGCACGTCCCACACACTAGGATTCGGAGCGGGCCAATGCAGTACAAGCGCGGAGATCGAGTGGCGGGGATGAAGCTACACCTGCAACCCCTGACGGCGCACGTGCCAGTCAGCCGCTGCGCCGCCCGGTGCCAGCGTAGGCTCTGCCTTTGCACCTGCCCATGCGAGCACGTTTGCTAATTTCGGTTGAAAGAGCGCGACAAATGTGTTGCCTCCGCAGCCAGGCAGCACGCAGCCACCGGTTGGCTTGCATACCACTATTCGGTGCGTAGGCTAGCCGTTGTTGCAAGGGCGTATACCAAGCGCGCCGACGGGGCAGAACAGCGGCCCGGTAAGTAAAACCTTGCATAGACTCTTTGACAGACCTACCGATTGGCCCAGGATTGACCCACTTCCACTTCTCACATGCCCCTGCCGCACAACCAACGGGTCTGACGCAGCGCAACCAGTTGCACTCGGTATCTCCAAGCCAAAGCTCGTTGCCCGGGTGTGCACTCCTCCTAAACACGCGGTGCACCGATACCGTGCTCCCGAGTGTGGCTACTGATAATAAGGGAAGCTGTGTGCCTCATGCAGGGAGTTGCCCTGACGGTTGGACGCCGTCCAGGCAGTCCGTATGCAACGGGGCTCGCTGCTGTTGCAAGGGCGTATACCTAGCGCGCCGACGGATGCTACAGCGGCTCGGTAAGTAAAACCTTGCAGGTGCCTGTGCATCAATGCACAGCGGTATGTTTGTCCTAGCTGCGCCTACTCCGTATGCGACATGCGGAAGCCTCGGCATCCGCACCTGAACCCAGCCACCAATACTGGCGCATGATCCTGTGACCCACAACGTGCACCATGCCCACAGGGCCGGTGCACCACCGGTTTTGAGCAGCAGCGCCCTGCTGTCCCGCACGTCCAAGGTTCGCGGTGCACACAGCTAATACACACCTGCTAACACACACGGCATCCCTGCTTCACCCCACCTTGAGCAGCAGCGCCCTGCTGTCCCGCACGTCCAGGTCGGACGTGTGGCCGAAGCCCCCGAGCACGCCATCGTACGACGCCTCCTGCTGGTCCCAGTAAGCTACAGCCTGCAGCAGCAGCAGCAGGAGAAGGCAGCGCGGGCAAAAACACCGTGAAGCATAATGATACCTCCATTATCATTGTCTGGCAACCCAGGCGTTGGAGCTTGCTGTGCTGGACGTAGTGAGAGGGGTATGTGGGCGTGCTCAGTCAACCAGTTGGACCTGCGGAAGGGCCTGTGTGCGGGAGGCCAGCTGCAGACACTCGGCAATCGCCTTACCTTGTGGTACCACGTGTTGTGGCCGCCATCGGGGTCGGCCTCCGCTTGCCACAGCTCGTCAGGGTTCGAGAACTCCTGGGGTTAAAGCAGCCGGATAGGAAGGCAAAGAAGGGAATCCAAAGCGCCTCAGATGCAGCAGGCTAGGGCTGTAATGTGGCAGTTAATCTATTACGCTCTAACAGCATAGTTTGCCAAGGCCAATGTATCAGGCTGACTGCTGGCCCTTGGCGCCGTCTGGGCGGGAGACCGGCGGCCAGAGCTCCGCTCCCAACCAACCGCGGCAAGTAAGTAGGTGCCATGCATCTAAGACGAGATCTATATCTTACATGAGCTTCTCGGTAGTCTCACCCGGCCCTCTCCGTCGTGGCCCTTGTGCGTAGTCATTTGTTACAAGTCCAGCATGGTGATCAAAAGTCAACAGTATGACAAAGAGCTGCAAGAAATGACACTTTCATAGCGGCGCATTCGCAGGAAAAGCAATACAGCAGTGTCGCATGGGTCGGGAGTGTCCCGCGGTACTTTAGCTTGCCGAAAACTGAACTGTGAACCGGCAGACATACATCGCCACGCGAACATGGCAAATAGCACTGCCAAGACGTCGTCGCCTGCAGCTGCGGCGCCAAAGGCCAAGCCCGCTGCTGCTCCCGCGGCAGGAGGGATGCCCCCAGGGGCTTCCAAAGCACTTGCAGGACTCTTATTCTTTTCATTATTGATGGTGAGTTTACGTTCAATGGGTCGCGCGATAACACAGGACCTTTTTTAACACTTGGGCCCTTCGCAACAGGTGACGTGCCCAATTGGGCTTTACTTCCTCTCTTACGAAGGCTACTTTGACGGTAGGTTGCTTCTTGCTCATACGGTTAGCTCTGGGAAGTCTCAGCTACGGAGCACGATACCGGAAGGACCCACTGATCAACTGCTTGCCGTGTGCAGGCCTCTACAAGTGGACTGTGGGCATCCCGCAGCCAGACCAGCGAGCTGTGGCCAGCGCCATCCTAGCGGTAGTTGGCGTCAACATAGTAAGTAAAGGGCGAGCTGACCGAGGCGGGCGGGCTACCGTAGCTAGAACCCACACCGTTTGAGGGAGATCCCATGCGCCACGCCTCGGGTGCTGTTCCGGAAAATAGCATAGTGCTATAGCAAACTGGCACTTCCGCGTCTGTATGGCATGGAGGCAAGTACACCGCTCCATTCTGTGCCTCGGATGTGCGCCGGTATGGCGTATGGGTCCGTTACGTCATAGCACACGGCTGCAGCTGCGCGTAACGCCATGCGGTGGAATGGCCAACAGCTGGTGGTATGCCACCGTGCAGCGGACCCTTGCTGACTGTCAATCGGGTTATGACTCGTACGAACGATCGAAGGACAGCCTGCTTGGCCCACTGCGACACCGGCAAACGGATATCTCTACTTGGGACGGTGCAAAGGGCATGTCACGGCACAGCCACTTTACCCGAACACCTTCCGATACTTGACTCTCACTTTCACCATATGACGTACTCCAGGCCCTTAAAGTGTTTGTGTGTGTTAACACTGCTCAATGCGCATGCTCGCAGGTGGTTGGCGGCTTCGTGTACATGGCCTTCACGGAGGTCAACGACGACAGCAAGCCCAAGGCAGCCAAGCCGGCTACGGCCAAGAAGGACGACTGAGCAGCAGCAGCAGCAGCAGCAACAGCCGTATCAACAACAGCAGCAGAGCGCTCGCTGCGCTGCCAGCCGGCGTGTCCCCTGCATTGTTCCTTGGCCCGACGGGCCTGGGGCGTCCGCGCATGCCTCGTTGACAGTGGTTTCATCAGATCGGTTTGGGCATGCTGCATTATGCTGTGTTGCCGCCATGGCAGGCTGCTGGCGGGGCCGCGCACGTCCGCATGTGGCATTAGGGCCATGCAATGACGGCGATGGAGCATCCGGCAGCTTGGGATGTCCGGGACACGTGTGCTGTGGCATGCGGCTGGGCATTTTCAGGGTACTGTGCATGCGTGAGCCACGGGTGCAGCCTGGGTGGGGTGTTGGTGTATGGCAGTGCATGGGGCGCAAGTGGAATGTGCAGGTGAACGTAGGGCGTCGGACACTGACTTAGGCACACCGTCGTGAGGCCCGGTTTTGTTGAGCAGTGGGCGAGGCGAGGCGGTTGCTCCAGGTATTGCTGAGCAGGCACGCGGGGACAGCATGTCATGAGTGGTGGAGGTGCAGTGGTGGTGGGCGAGGGGCCCGAGAGGCGGGGGTTCAGCTTTATGGAGTCAGCTTTGCGGGGGTTACAGCTCTGGGGACCTAGTGCGGCGCTGTGTCGATGGGCTGTTGTGGGTCTGGCCACGAGATGAGTGCACCAGAGGTGGTGAGCGGGTTGATCTCATGCTGGTAGGACGCAGGTCGTTGCTGATCAGGTGTGTGAGCTGTGGGTCTTACGTACTCTGCCGCTAAACGAGAACAAGGTGTTGTCAGGACGTGCCAAGGCGCCAACGTGCACGGATGACGTAGCGCTGCGAGGACCATTGTGCAAAGGAGCAATTAGGATAGTCCTTCCCCACACTTTACGGTACCTCCTCACCTTCAACCACAGTGCATTCGACTCTACTGGAGCTTTGTTGCACCGCACCGCACTGTTGCGCGCGAGTGGCGTGCAGTGGCTGACGTGGTGCCTGGCACGCGGCTTGTAACGTCCGTTTCGTTGAACCCTGCCTAGCCATCTTGCTGACACAAAGCAAGCTTTCTGTGCGCTTGGTCACAGGAGGGTCTGCTGGAGCCCGCCTGAGCCAAACCTAGACACGAAGGCCTCCCCACGAGGCAGTCGTTCATCCCTGACCGCTCCGACGCTCCTTGGACCCCACGAAGCCTTACTACACCTGGACCGCATCCTAGTGCCCGGACTAGGGGAGCCTCCCTCGCCCGTACTGGTACCGGTAACTTTGCTACCCGCTCACCACGACAGCGGGACTGCGGGAGTGACACAGATGCAGGCAGGGGGTTCCGTAATCTCTACTTTGATGCAGTGCAGCATAGGTGCAGATGGCTTGCTGCATGAGCCTCTGCTTCTGAACAGGGGAGCGTCTGCTCCCCTGCTCCCGAAGGCGTTGTACGCAAGACACGTGCAGGAGGAACATGGGCAGGCACAGTGGTGGGAGCTGGAATGTTTTCGCGGTATATAGCTACTGTTACGTTGAAGTGTGGGAGCTGTGCATTACTCCTGGCTCAATAGCTCTCAAGGCCGAGACACAACGCAATCGGTTCTGTCCCTTTCCGAATGCACTTTTGCGTTCAGGGTTCTGTCCCGATGCCATAGCCCGGCGATGCTAGGCAAAGTTATCGAAATCACTGTACTTCCTGCGCTTGCGATTCTTACAGGACGCTGCGGCAAATACACAACCCTCCCCCCGCTTTTACCTTCACTGCTTTCGTGGCAGCGGCAACCTGATGTGCAAGAAACTGCACTTCAAGGCGCGTATATTAGCAGATTTCTGACAATAAAGCATTATCAGCGCTAACCTCGCCAGGCTGTGCCTGGAGGGCAGCGCGGATGGGCAGCATGGCAAGAGGGCCCGCTTCAGCCTTGGGCCCGCTTCAGCCCGGCCGTTCCCCAAGCGTGATACCGGTAACCATAATCCACGGGAGCTACACCGTCACGATTGGTGAGGCGCCTTGACGCTGCCAGGCTTGCTCCAGTTATCACGTCCGTTACTTCCGTTCGGCCTCGACGACTGCCGCGCGCGTTCTCACTGCAGATGCATGGAGCAGCCTGCCTGTCCAAGGGCTGGTGCAGCGATATCTATCGAATTCTGGATTGCAAATCGACCCAGCTACGGTTGAAGTCCACTCGGGGAAGTTCGTCCTGCCACACCTCGCGTCGCTGGATGCGGCTCTTGCGCGCTATCAAGACGCAACAACCAAAGCAACAGAAAAGGCACAAACGCTGAAGCTGGTGACACCACGGTAAGACCGCGAATAAAGGGTACCGACAGAGCTGTGAGAAGGCGGGGTCAGGCCTGCAACACGCTGCGCCGCGCTGCTTGTGAACTGACATGTCATATGGCCCTCACAGGCACGCCCCTCGCGTCCCGCTCAGCGCCCTGACCCTAATCCATTGAGTGTATCATATACTCGAAACGCCTCGCAAAGTGCCGCGTGGTGCCGCGTGGTGTCGCCTGCATTTGCATTTGCTCCCATCGTATGGCAGTGCTTGCACCTACAACAACAACTACTCCCTTCTGCTGCATCCCTAACCCACCACCAGCACTGCCTCTGGCTGGCCCCGGGTCAAGGGCCGCGGCCGCAGCCCCCTGGATGCCCGGGGCCCTCCCCTGCACACCGTCCCACGGGTCGCCGCCAGGATTCGGAACGCGCTGGCAGGCCACACCACGCCAACTACCACAACAGCAACATCAGCAGCTGCGGGGACAGGGATGGGGGCCAGGACCCCGGGGTCCCTGCCCCTGTCGGGGCCGGCTTCGGGGGCGGCTGCAGGCGGGCGTGCCTCGGCAGAGCTGGCGGCAGCTGCCGCCGACTTCTGCCTGCTTCCCTGCACCTTCACCACGTGGGCAGACGCGTGGGAGTGCTCGCTGATGCAGGTGCGTGGGAGCTTGTGGGGATTGTGTTAAGTGTAGCACCGTAGGCAACCGGGGCTAGGCATGGTAGGGTGACGCCGATGGCCCGTGGCACGAGTTGTGGGTCAGGGCAGGCTGGGCAGCCCCGGCCAACCACCTTCTCGCACCCTATTGTGAATGTGCTTAGGACGTGTGTTCCGTAATCCAAGTTGTCATGTGTGGAGCTTGCAACAGGACACACCCATACAGCCTTGATGCATACTGCACCACTCCACCCCCTACTTGGCCAGTGCAAGTTCCCCGCACACCGCCATGCAGTGACGCTTTGACCTCGCTTGCCCTGTGCAGCTCGCCCTACGGCTGTCCTCCACCTTGGCGCCCGCCAAGCCCGCCGCCGCAGCTGCCGTCATGGCGGCGGCGGCGCAGCTGTTCGAGTCCGTTCCCGACGCACTGGGGCCCAGCGGGCCCGCCTACGCCGCACTGTGTGCAATGGAGATGCACCTGGAGCTGCTGCAGCTAATACACACCGAGGCACAGCAGCAGCAGCATCATGGGCACCAGCTGCAACAGCAGGTGGAGGCAGGTGGGCAGCAGACGGCGGGCGGTGGCGGGGGCAGGGTGGAGCGGCCGGCTGCGGTGCGGGCGTCTGGTGGAGGCAGCAAGGGGGCAGCAGCAGCACCAGTGGCGGTGCGCGGGTGCGGGGGGCCCCTTGCAATGTGCGTGGGCTTGGGCGTTACGGCGGTGGGTTCCTCATCGTCGTCGTGCTCCTCCTCGACGTCGTCAAACAGCGGCAGCCCAGAGCCACCGTCGCCAACCGGGCGGTACGGCAGCGCAAGCGGCGGTGTCGGCGTCGGCGTGAAGAAAAGAGGCGGCGCGGCCGGGCGGGAAGCGGCAGTGGCGGCGGTGGCGGCGGCGCGGCGGCGGCTGATGGAGGCGGCGGAGTCACGTGTGGCGGCGGCGCTGCAGCAGCTGAGCTCCTACGACAGTGAGCTGTCGATCATGCTGGAGGCTGTGCGGAGCAGGCAGGGGGCAGAGACGGCGGCAGGGCGGACGCCGGCTGATGCCACGCTCCGTGCCGTACAGCTTTTGGAGCCGTACGCTGCCGGACAGCTGCTGGTGGGTCGGACTGTGGGTTCCGCGCAGGGTCTGACAGTCTGCTAGGGTCGCGCCTGAAACGTTGACCAGGCTACTCGTGCTCTCCCTTCTGCACGGCGAGCCTGCTGAGCGCCTCCACTTGTGCGGTTCTGCTCTACTCCCTCCTTTGGTACCTGCCTGTTCGTCGTCCATGACCCCACCCACCAACCGCAACCATGTGCATCTGACATCACTTCTTCCTCGCAACTAATAACCCGCAACCCACACCGCACACCTCACGACGAGCAGCACACAATCAAAGTTGCACTCCACACCCCACAACCCGCAGTACCCGTTCACACGTGGAGACGGAGCCGCCCTGCAGGGCCTCCCCGCCGCCCTGCCGCCCGCCTCCGTGCTGCCCCAGTCCTCCTGCATGGAGCACCCTATGCACCGCAGCCTGCACCACCTGGTGCTGCAGCTGGCATCGTTCATACACAGCCGAGGAGGCACACAGCCTGGGGGGACCGCCACAGGGACCACAGCCGCAGGGGCCGCGGGGTCCGTGGGCGGCAGCGACCCGGGTGGTGGTGGTGTTGGCGGTGTGGAGCTGCGTGTATTAGCGCGGGCGCTGGAGGGGCTGCTCGGTGTGCACCTGGCGGCGCATGGGGGTTGCAAGGGAGCGCCGGGGAAGGGGGCGCAGGAGCGGCAGCAGGAGGGGCAGCAGGGCGCCGGGGACGCTGGCAGCGGTGGCGGTAGCGGTGCGGCGTCTTTGGCAGCGGCGGCGGTGGCGGCGGGAAGCAGTGCGGCCAGGGCGGATGCGCCGGAGGCAGCAGGGGCCGGGGGAGGTGCAGGTGCCACAGGTAGCTTGCGGATTGACGTGGGGAGGAGCCATGGTGAGGATAACAGCAATGACGAGTCCGCGTCCAGCAGCAGCGGCTCAGGCAGCGGCTCGGAGTCGGAGTCGGACGGGTCGGATGGCACGGACTCGGAGGACGGCGGGCGGTGGCTTAGGTCCCACGGGCGGAAGCGGAAGGCCTGCCGGCAGCGCCCGTCGCCGCTCCACGGTGGGGGCCTGCCCCCGTGCCTGGCGTGGGTTACGGACGTGGCCTCTGTGGTGGAGTCCTGCAGCGATGTGTTTGTGATGTCGGGGGAGGAGGGCGGGGAGGAGGGGGAAGCGCAGGGCGGGGGCGGGGCAGTAGGGGAGCTGGCCGTGGGCGGAAGGGAGGCGGCGGCGGGGGGCGAGGCTCAGGAGAGCCCCAGGGCGGAGGAGCATGCCCCTGCGGAGCCTGTGCAGGTGCCTTCGACCCCAGGGGGTACGAGCGGCGGCGGCGGCGGCAGCGGTGGTGGTATTAGCAACAGCATGGGGAGCAGTGTGGCGTCAACGCCGGGGTCGGACGCAACGCACATGCCACGTGGCAGGGGGCGCGGGAGGCGCACCAGCTCGGGGGGCAGCAGCAGGAGCAGCAGCAGGAGCGGGCGGTACAGCAGCAGCGAGGGTGACAGCGACGGCAGCGTGGCTAGCAGCCTGAGCCTCAGCTACCTGGCCACCCCGCCGCACACGGGTGTGGGTGTGGTTGGTGGGGACGCGGTTGGGCTGCGGTTGGCACGTGGTGGTACAGCAGCGGCAACGGGCGGCGGCGGCGCTGGCGGAAGCATAGCCGCTGCGGGCGGGGAAGGCTCGCGCTCTGTGGGAGCCGAAGAGGGGGCGACGGGGCAAGCGCCGGTCAGTGCCGCCGCTGCTGGTGGTGCTGGTGGTGCTGGTGGTGCTGGTGCGCAAGAGGCGGGCGCTGAGGGAGCCGTGTTGGCAGGAGCGGCGACCGCCGGCACCGCGGCGGCCAACGTGCCCGGCTCCGGTGCTGCTCCTATGCCCAGCCCACCTGCTGCCAGCCCCAGCAGCCCGGAGCAGCCCCCCGTTGCCCCAAGTCGTTCCACACGCTGCACCTCTGCCGCTGCTGCAGCAGCATCCGCGGCAACCGCGGCCCTGTACCAGATCTCCTCGGACCTCGCCGTCTCCCTCTCCGCCGCCCCCACCACCACAACAACCCACAACCCACACGCCCCAACTGCCCCAACCACCCCAACTCCCACGGGCTCCCTACGCCCCGGCGTGCGCTCTGTCATCGTCGGCGCGCTGCTTCGCGCCCTTCAGAGCCCCTGCCTTGCGTCGGCGCTGTGCAGCGGCCCGCGCGGCTCGGACCTGGTGGAGCTGCCCCTGTGGCTGCACCCCCGCCTGGCCACGTGTGCGCCCGCCGCCGCCTACCAGCAGCAGCTGCTGGACGAGCTGCTGCCGCCCCTGTCGTACGTGTACGAGGACGACTGCTACGACGCGCCTGTGCTGTGCGTGGACAGGTACGGCATCATAGTGCCGTTTGGGCTGCGTGCCACGTGCAAGAATGTGCCATAGCGCTATGTGTGTCTCTGGCACGGCGGCGGCGTGCCTGCCTTCGCGCCACGTGCCCGCATTGTTGTTACCAGTGCTTAACAGGTGCGGTGGGCTACATTCAAATGAATGAATGCCTTTCTTGCATCTGCTGCAGGTCCGACTTGCTGGGCAGCAGCGTATCGGAGCTGATGCAGTACGACTCATACGCCCTGGAGAGCGAGGGGCTCAGCGTACGGTTCGAGGGGGAGCAGGCGTTCGGGGACGGTGAGCGTTAGGATGGAAAGCGTTAAGGGGCAGGCAAGGCACCCTGGAAGCAAGTGTTTTGCAAGGATTTCAGAGCAGTGCTTGCCAGCAAAGTGAGGGATTGGGCGGCAAGGGACTGGTAACTGACCAGGCCGTGCAGGATGGGGCAGGTCTCCGCTGAGGCAACGTGCTAGGGTAGGGCCAGGTCTTGGGGTTTGAAGTCCCGTCCCACACACCACGCCCCACAACTGAACGCACACGCAGGCGTGCTGCGCGAGTGGCTGACCGAGGTGTCTGCGCTGCTGTTTGACCCCAACGCGGGGCTGTTCCGGCTGTGCGAGGGCGACGTGCGCGCGCTGCACCCCTGCGCCGCGGGGGCGCACCAGGACAACCACCTGGAGCTCATGGAGTTCGCGGGGCGCATCATGGGTGAGGGGACAGCCGGTGCCAAGCTAATCTTTATAGGCATGCCGTGAACATAGTTTGTGAATCCAAGCGGTGCAGATAGTGAGTTTTTGACGTGAAAGCTCAACGACACTCCACGCAAGCGATGGCCCTTAACCACCATGCACCAACCTCTCATTGCCGTACCCTTGCCCACGTGCCCGCACACGCCATGCACATGCCATCGACGTAGGCTTGGCGCTGCGTGCGGGCGTGCCGCTGGGCCTGCACCTGTCCACGGCGCTGTACAAGCTGCTGCAGAGCCCGGGCAGGGGGGGCCCCGCGAGGCTGGGGCCCGCAGACCTGGCGCAGCTGGAGCCGCGCGTGGCCGCAACGTGTGCACAGATTGCCGCGACGGAGGACGTGGAGGGTGAGTGGGTGCCTTGTTGCACATAGCGGCTACCAGGCACGGCAATTGGCAACTGTAACATGCATGGACGCTTAGAGAGAGTCAGTGAGTGCGCTGAGTCGTGCCATGCGCTGGCGAATCGGTCACGTCCTCCGCACGTAACGGTGACCAATTCAGTGCCGCTCTCCTGCCCGCTTCCGCTGCCATCTCTGTGCAACGCCGCGCAGCCCTGGCACTCACGTTCGTGGCTTCCTGCGGCCACCTCGGCACGGCGCACGAGGTGCCCCTGCTGCCGTACGGCAACGGCGCCAACGGCAGCGACGCGTACGACGACCCGTACGACGTGCCGGTAACCGCCGCCAACCGCCACGACTACCTGGCCCGCCTTGCGCGGTTTTACTGCACGTGGGGTTGCAGCAGCAAGCACGCGTCGGTTGCGCGGAGGGCGCAAGGGGCGGCGGCGGCGGCGGGCGTCGAAGCCGGCGGTGCAGGGGAGGAGGGAGGGAAGCAACAGCAAGGGCCGAGGGGGCGCAGCAGCGGGCGGAGCACGCCAACCTCGTGGGAGGACTGCGAACTGGACGTGGTGGGTGGGGGCTTGGGAGGTGGGAGGGTGGGATGCCACAAGGGCATGGGGGCTTCCATGCTGGAACTAGTGTGACGGCGAGGGTTTTTAATGAGGCCGGTCTGTGGCCCCGAACGGGGGCTTGGCCGAAGTGGGTTGCCCAGGCTGCATGGCCAGGGGTAACAGTGTAAGTGGGCGTGAGAGGGACCGTGCGCGGTCGCTTACCTCAGGTGCCCAGCCTTCTGCCCAATGGACACACATTGCCCAGGGCCTTGCCGACGCGCTTGTGTTCCGCGAGGGCGAGGAGGGCATGTTGCGCACCCCAACTTACATGATAAAGGTACGCTCTCGCAAACATACGCGGGGTATATCATGTTAACATCATACTTCCTTTTTCTCCTCCCAGGTCACCGCCCTGGCCCAGGGCCTTGCCGACACGCTGGTGTTCCGCGAGGGCGAGGAGGGCGTGGAGCTGCTGGGGTCCCGGCTGCGTGTCATCGGCGCCGCCGCCTTCAACGGCCGGCTGGGCGGCCAGGCGGGGGACGTGTGCGTGGCCACGTGGCGGCAGCACGCCAGCGCGCCGGGCTTCAAGGGGCAGCGCGGCAAGGTGGGTGGGGGATAGCATGCCTGTTTGGCATGGGGATGGTGGGTGGCAGGGGCCAAGCGGGTGGTTGGTACAGGCTCGTGTGTTAGTGCGGGATACCCAGCATTGCAGAGTGCATTTGGGTAGGGTAGTGCGCGGTTAGGGGGCCCAGGTGCTGGCTGAAGAGTGCGCCATCAAGTACGTGGCGGCAGCTGTCCAGGGCGTTGTTTCAATGACCGACCGTTTGTGGCGAAACGTGTTGACGCAGTGTTCGTCTGCCCTCCTACACCGTTCTTGATGCCTCGTGGGGACTGTAATGGGAGCATCTACCCTCTCTTTGGCGCGTGTCGGCGTGTTCCTGCTGCTCCATCAAGCAGTCCTGGGCGCCTTCTAGGGGTGTGTCCAAATAGACACATATGTATGCATTGTTGCTTGGTCCGTCATCCGTGCAGGCAATCCTGGACGCTTTCTGGACTGTGGTGGGCGAGCTGTCGGCGGAGGAGCGGCGGCGGCTGCTGCAGTTCTGGACGGGCCTGGCGCACCTCCCCGCGGGGGGCTTCAAGAGCCTGGGGCAGCAGCTGCAGCTGGTGCCCGCACGCAGCATGGAACAGGAGGAGCAGGAGCAGGAGGAGGGACAGGGGCAGGGGCAGCAGCAGGAGCAGGAGCAGGAGCAGGGGCAGCAGCAGGAGCAGGAGCAGGGGCAGCAGCAGGGGCAGGAGGAGCAGCAGGAGTTGCACGAACAGCAGCAGCAGCGGGACCAGCACGGGCAGGACCAGCAGCAGCAGCAGCAGCAGTCAGAGGTCCTGCAGCTACCGGGCAGCGTCACCGTCAACTTCGATGTGAGCCCAGCACACAGCGATTACATCATCGACTATGTGCCGGACCCCTCGGCAATGGTGGTCATGGAGGCGGCACGCGTCGCCGCTGCCATTGCCGCTGGCCGTGCCGGTGGCGGTGGCACCGCACCGCAGCCCCCGAACCCGTCACCCCCTCCCGGCCCCGTCCCGGCGCCCGCCCCGGCGCCCGCCCCAGGCCCCGCCACCGCCCCCGCCGCTGCCCCCGCCCCCATGCTGCCCCTGCTGCTGTCGGCGCACACGTGCTTCTTCCAGCTGCGGCTGCCGCTGACGTGGGACGTGGGCGCCATGCGGGGCGCGGTGGCGGAGTCGCTGGCCAACCTGGGGTCCTTCTGGAACGAGTGGGAGGAGGAGTGACGGGGCGGGGGCAGGGGTGTGTACCACGTGTGTGTTCTAGCATGGCTGCCGTGGAGTGGGGGCGCTTGGGTTTATCCCGTGGTCCGTCTGAAAGAGAACGGCAGGAGCGAATGGTGGTGGCGGCGGTCAGAAGGCAGGCTCATGGTGATGGGGAAATGGTTGTGGACCGAAGCGGCGTGTGAGGGGAATGTAAGCAGGTGGGGAGGGGTGCGCGTGGCGGTATCGACGGGGGTTGTAGCTGTGGTGACAGGCTGGTGGTGCGGAGTGCAGGTCGTTGGTGGGATCGCAGGGGGTGCACAGGCGTACGGATTCGCTTAACGGCAGTTGCACCAGCTGTCGCGGTCTCTGCGAGCCGCGCCATGGGGCAATGGGTTGTGGACAGTTATGGAGGCTACCGCGAGCTGAGAGCACCGTTATTCGCAGGGTGTGCATGCAGTTGTACAATTTCCCGTTCTGTTTGATCTTCGTGACACTCCTGCGGGTGTGCACTGTACAGCTATGTACGTTGGCGTGTTTTGACATGCGCTGTGTTGCCTAAAAACTGTTATGTACAACCTTCTCCGGACCCATGACGGTATGGCTTCCAGTCGGTTGCAAAGTGGCTCCTAGGCGTCATGGTGTTAGTGTTGGTGGGGCGCCTGTCCGTTTGGACCGCACATGCTCTTTACGGCTATCAAGTAAGCGTCTCAGCATCTGCGTGCGTTGGAGCACCCAGCCTGACTCTGCACGCCGGTTTAATGGCGGCGCACGTGCTACTCGCTGACACACACGAAACCGCTCGGGCTGCTGCTCTGGGCCGTAGGCATGCCCGATCATGGGGCGCAACACGGAAGCTGGACAACCGGTTTGCTGTCCTGGGCGGATCCCAGGGCCCTGCGGTCCTGGGAACATGGGGAGGTCCGTGTGTCTGCCAATTGAACTCCGTTTGTAACATTAAAAGGCTCCGCGCATTGCAACAACCAGCGAGTTAGGCCCCTTGGTGCCTTGGCCTCACCAACGGTAGCTCAAGTGCGCGCTGGGGGGACCCCCGCCCACTCTCCTGAACACCATGAGGTTATTACCTGCGCTGCTGCGGCCAGGAGCCCTCCCCTGGACACACCAGCAACGGCCCATACAGCCGCAGCGTTTGGCAGCTTCACGTGCAGACGGTATCATCACTGCAGTTCACAACACGCATATGCAAAGCATGCACATGGCGCCCAACTCGTCCTGTGAACTCGGCTTTTCATCCTGATTGACACACCAACGCCCACATCCTAGCTACCATGATACGTGCCCCGCTCCCCCGTCCCCCCTTCACCGCATCCAACTACACACTGCAGCGCCCGCGCTGCGTACCCATTGCCGCCTACCTGCGCCTACCGGTATCTGCTCCTGTGTATCACAATCTCTGGTAACCCAAGCTGACTGGGCCCGGGCCCTTGCAAGCCGCACCCATGTGTCCGCAACTTCGCAACGCACACCCCTCGCCTGCTGCACACCACATCATATCACATGAGCTGCAGGCTTCATTGTGTTTCGGCATGCGGACGGGGCTCTCGAAGCTGGCTCTCTGCGCCCCTCAAACCATGCGGCATTCCACGCCGCAGCTCTGTCAGCACTGGCTGGCTGCTGCTGCTGCTGCTGCTGCTGCTGCTGCCACAGCCAATCCAATGCTGATGCCATTGTTCGGTGCTTACGCCGTCGAAGCTCAGCTCCCCTCGCTCAGTGGAAGTTGTAGTGCTTCTCGATGGGCGCCTTGACGTCCCACGTGCAGCTCATGCCGGCGGGGAAGGTGGCCATGTCGCCCGCCTCGATCTGCACCGGCTCGCCGCCTGCAGGGGGAGCAGCCGGGTGGAGTCGATAAGGGTGTTGTTGCACGGGTAAGGAATACGTGGCAGTGGTTGCGGCTCACGGCTCATTGTGCAGCACGCCGCGGCGGGCGACCTGTACCGGCACACCGTCTGCAGGTGCGGAAGCAGTGGACGAAGAACCGCGTCACGTGACTGTGCATGAGCCCGCACCGCTGGGGGTCACATCGATGGGCACGTGCATGTACATGCGGCAGGGGCATCCCCACTTACGCCTCCCTTTCGCCTCGTTGATTTAGCGTTGCGGTGCCATGTGCGTTGGGAATGAATGCCATACGGCCCCACTCCATGCGAGGTGAACCACCCGTGCCATCCCCGACGCCCCTCGGCACCCTGTTTGCCCACTGCCGTCGCCAAACAGGCGGCACCCAAGCCCTGTACCGTGTGGGAAAACCTTTGCCTCATCCTCCCGCCATTCCTTGGCATTGCCGGTACCGCACTCCTTACCGTTTGGCGTCACGATGACAGAGCCCTGCAGGACGTAACAGGTCTCGCTCTCCTGGTAGGTCCTGTTGGGGTCAGAGGCACGCACGAGTAGCAGCTGTTACACCGACAAGCAACAATGATAAGGTAAACGGCGCTCCGCATCCCTGTTAGGCCCTGGAAAGCGGTGCGGGGTGGCTAGAGCCGCACAGCGGCCATGCAGGTCGTGGACGGTAGACCAGCGGCGGACGTGTGTTGAGGTTGAGCAGATGAGCACGGTGTATGAACACATGAGGACGCGACCAGGTCATCGTGTACACACATTCTTCATAATACTGTGCGTTTACAAACTGCCGCCGCTGTGACATGAGCCAGGCAGCTGAACAGCACCCGTGTAAGGGGGGAAGGGAGTCTGTTCGGCACCCAGAGACGGATGTACGGCATGGTAGTACGGCATCCCGCTGCAGGGAACTGCTCATGCAACTGTAACCACGTTATCTACCACCTGTTCCCGCTATGGTGGCATTACCCCAGCAACTGCTCCGCTACCCACCACGGGAACTTGGACACGCCGCACCCCCACGTGGGCCAGCTGCGGACGCCCTTGGACTGCGGGGACACCACGGAGGGGGAGGTCAGGGTTAATCTAGTCACTATGTGAAAAGGTCACTTCAAAGACGCTTGGCGTTGCATGCTACGATGCTAGGCTTGCTTCTGCGGGTGGTGAGTGGAGAAGCCGTCAGCGGCCCGTACTGCGTGTGGGTAAGGACTGGGACGGGTGCCCCGCCCCTTTCGCCAGCGTGCACTTGCCGTGCACGCATGCCAACCGTAATGCTGACAGACAGTTACATGTTGAAGTACGTAGGTACCTTGAGGACGTCCTCAGAGGGCTTCCGCTGCACCGCAATCTTCATGGAGGCGCTCGTGGCAGCACGCACCACCAGCGGACGACGTGCGCGAGTCGCTACCGCACTGTAGACATGTTAATGCAAGTGCTATGTTATTTAACATATTACATGGCCTGAGCATTATAGTACCCTAGATTGAAAGCGCTGGGGTTTGCCGGACGTGCAACACCTCACCGGCAGGTTCCAGAAGGACGCTGCTGAAGGGCGAGCATTGCGAAAGTGAATATAACTTGGTTATAAATGTCTGTGTGGTTTGTGTCGCTTTACAGAGGTCCAGAGGTCGCGGCCTGTCCCCTGTCGTGTGCGTGGCAATCTGTCTCAACTTCACGCATCGCCATGCACGGAACCCAGAGACATGGCATTTGCTTAACCGTGCTACTTGTCACACCAATACTCCACTTGTACGCAATAGGTACCTTCTGTATGTGAACGTTCCACTCAGTACCAAAATGTCGGGCTTCCACCACGCACACAGGCTCTCCGAAGGCCGCAACTCGGACCTTTTCCAAGGCTGGGGAACTCTAGTAACAGTCCTAGTCGCTGTGCATGTAGCTGCCTTCCTATTCTGGATCCTCATGGCCCTGTCCCCGTCTAGCTCGCAGCCGAAAGCCGAAGAGAAGAAGGACTAAAGCAGCTAGGATAGGAGCGTCTAGACTTTTGGTGACCTAGACGGCCGTGCACTTTCGTGGGAGCGTCCCGCGGGGCCCTCCCGGCTGTTGGACTTCGTGCCTCGGGCTCACCGCCTCGCAGACTCACCGCATCAGCCAGCAGCCTCGGCGGCACCCCAAGTACACCATCGCTCGTGTTCCTACAAGCTGTGTGCGGCTATTGGCAGCGCCCACACCCTGTGCGCTCCAGCCTGCCCGGCAGCAGCATCCGCGGCAGCTGCAGCAGCAGCACCCCCGCACGACCTCCCAGCCGGCCCCATGCCCAAGCATGTGGTATTGGGCCGGGAGCACGAGCACCACCACCACAAGGATGCATGGCACCAGTTTGAGGGCCTGGTGGTGGTGCTAGTGGCGTGCCACGCCCTGGCCTTCCTGTTCTGGGCGTGGCTGCTGTACAAGACGCGGGACTCGAGGAGCAAGGCCGGAGCCGGCGCTGCTGGGAGGGCAGCCAGTGCAGCCAGGAGAGGAGCAGGAGCAGGAGGAGGGGCCGGCGGCAGCGGCGCAGCGGCGGGGCGAAGCCCGGCCAAGAAGGGTATCTTCGAGTGGCGGACGCCGAGGGAGATACTGGCGCAGCAAAAGGCGAAGCTCGGCAAGGTCTGATGTGGGTGTGTGTGCTGATGTGGGTCATTGGCTTGGGGTTCTGTTAAATGGGGTTTTGCAAGCGCTGGGCATGGCTGCAAGGAGCTATGCAGTAGGAGGTGGAGCATGTTGGTCAAGGCGGCGTAGTATGAGGAGCCAACTGGTGGGACGTGGGCCGACGAGGGCAGCAGCTCCATGAGCGCTCACGCACGAGCCTGCAAGGAGGGGGTGCGACGGGCATGGACAGCGGCACGTGGCAAACTGTGTGGGACCCATTGTTACCACGTATAAGAAGGTGAGGCCACGTCGCGGTAGCCGCGGAGCACACCGAACATCAGTTGTATGTTTCATTGTATGCATGGTTTTACAGGTCGATGTTGTGATGCCATGCTGGGAGGCGTGGTGAGAGGCTGCTGTGCTGTGCTGCGGAGTGCTGGCATGGCCGCGCTGGACGCGGTGCTCGTTCGGCACGCGATGAGCACGCACGCACGATCATGTTAGATGCATGTACGTTTGCTTAGGCCACGGGCTGCCCCTGGCATAGACCCAACGGCCGTGCGTGGGATCCATGGGCGCACGGGACTGGGGCCCGGGGGTGGCCCCGCGTTTGGTGTGCAAGTGGAGTGATGGGAGGCGGTTAGCGTGGGTGTGGGTGTGGGAGCCATAAAGCGCAACTACACCCTTAGCTTGGACGGTACCATCATTACAAGTTGTTGGGCTGCCTAGGGTGAAGCGCAGCTGCTGGTTCCATCTGCTGTAGACGGATACAGCATGCATGTGGTGCTGGCTGCGCCTGCTGACCGCATGCACGGTGGCATGTGGCAGGCCCCGGGCAGACCGCAGACGCACTGCAACGGTCCGACTGTTGATGTCTGCCAACCCGTGGCTTGGCAACAGTGCGGTGGGATGTCGAGGCTGCGCAGTGAGCAAGGGGCTTGCCCCCCACTACGTATCGTTTCCTGCTTCCATTCCGGCTTTCTCCTGCTGCTTGCAGATCAGCACCCTTGCTTGGGATGGGCGTGCGTTGGTATGGTAAATTTTCACCACCGTTAACTCATGGTTTCTCATCTTCTAACTGGAGCATCTTCTATTAGCCAATGAATGCGGAATTTACCTGCAGTCCATCCTTCCTAATCCTGCCGTACGTATCTGGGTGCCCGAGTTTTGTTGGGTCCCTGCGCTAGCTGAGTATACGTCCAACATAGCTGCAGCATGAAAGATGCAAGTTAGGAGATTACAGCCGTTCGCAACAGTGCTTTAGCAGGCGGCAGCCCTGCCTCGTGCCGTCATCGACTACTTTACTCACTTACTCCTTATAACTGAAGGGCCTGGCCCCGTGCCCCTTCAACTATGGACTACACAAGCTACCGGTTTTACATTGTTATAGGCCTTGCGGCAGGGCTCCAAGTAGGCGCGGCTGTGAGCGCCTCCATCGCCGGGTTTATCAGTGGGAGGCGCGAGGCTGCAGACCGCCTCACCACTGCAGCCAAGGAAGAAGAGGAATCACCAAGCTGCTCGAGCGCGTTGCTGAAGTGGGCAAGCAACCTTTGGGCGCGCTATGGTGAGTTTGTTGGCCACTACACGGTTTTCGCTGCGAAGGGCCAAACGAGGAAATAACAAGCCACGTAGACACGTGCGGACCATTGTAACTGCGTAAAGCTTTCCCGAAACTTTTTGACATTGTCAGAATAATACTATCCAATCAGTTATAGTAGTAATGTGGCAGTGCAGCCGGCAGGAGGGATGGCTAACGGACAGGGGAGTCCTTAAGCCTGCTGAGCGAAAGGGGAACACCTGCACATCCTGCTTCACGTCCTGCAGTCCACGTGACACCGGCGTACGGCAGCTTACGGCTTTGAGGAATGCGTCTCAATCGTACCGTACGCAGCGAGCAAAAGGAACAGGCCCCTGCCCCTCCCGGCTCTCTGCGCGCAGGGGCGCCCGCCCTCTTCCTGGCATCGTACGGCGTCGACCTGTACCTCATCGCCACCTATGCCCTGGAGGCGTACGCAGAGGAGCATGAAAGGGCCCCCAGCTCCACGACAGGCCCTAATAATACGTTAATCAACATGAAGACCGCCCAGATGCTATGTCAGATCTTTATTCTGGTGGCATCCCCCCTGTGGTCAGTCTTCCTGCTGGTGTACGACAACAGCGTGCGCTCCTTCGGCTGCAGCTGGCTACCGTGCGTCATCAACCTGGCCCTTTGGTACAGCACGTATGCCGTCCTGTGGCCTTTACTTGCCGAGGTCTACCTCGTCGTCCGTCATATGCGCAACTTTAACAAGGATGCTCCTCCCGGCAGTGACTCAGAGCGCTTTGATATTCGGCGCAACATAGCCATGTTTGCCAAGGACCTGCCCATCATGGTTCTCCAAAGCATCGCTTTCCACTTGCTGGCCACCACCATCCCACGACTCGCGGCGTACAGCGCGGCCATGCTGCTCTCCGCCTACAGTTTGGGCTCATTCTTCCACAAGCGCTTCAAGGTTCTGGGTTCCGGCGAGAGGTTTTACCTTCTCATTCCCTGGGAGTACGGCGCCAGCGCCTTTACCAAGGGCCCCTGCTGCTCCTGCTGCTCCTGCGCCGACAACGACATTGAGGCAAGGATTCGGGAGCAAGTGCTCACACTGTATACCATGTGGTCCAACGTGGCCTTGTCCTTGGGCTTAGTGGCCTTGGGCGGCGGCACCTTTGCAACAGGCTCTGCGGGTATTGCTGCCCTCCTGCTGCTCGTCTACGCGGTTAGTTTCATCGTCGTGGAGATCCTGCGCTGCAAAATTGGTGCCAGGGCGCTGTACGACACGGCAAAGGTTGCCCAGGACCCCAACTTCACCTGCAAGAGTACTCAAAACGGCAGCTGGACCGCCTCCTCTACCACCTCCCTCGACCATCAGCCCTTCTCCCCTCCCACCGACCCACACAGCACATACGACCAGCACCTCCCGATGGCCGCGCCAGTGCCCATGCTGCCGCCCATGTCGCCAGCAACTACAGCCCCCCTGGGCTTTCCCCCAGCGCCAGGATTCCCTCCCACGTGGGCCCACCACGCCGCTGCGTTGACCACCGTTGACCAGCCCCCTTTTGGCAACGCAGCCACCCCGCCCGCCTCGCGACCGGCCTCTTCGGCGAGCTACCCCACCGCTGCTGCCGCCGGCGGCGGCCCAGTCCTGGCACATGGCTTTCCCGCCTACACCAACGCACCGGGTTACCTTTCCGGTCCGCCGCCTCCTGCCCACAGCTACCCGCCAGCCTACCAACAGTACCCCACACCGCCGCCACCCGTCGCTCCTGCGCCGTACAACGGGTCCATGCCGTACAACGCGCCGATGCCGTACAACGCGGCAATGCCGCCGGTGTATCCAAGTTACCCAGCCAACGCTTAACATGGCTTCCTGTTGCCCTCCAGCCGCCTGCAGCTACCCGCCGGCGGGGACCCTCCCACCCAGCCTGCTGCTTACGGACATTGAGGTTAGCTCTGGTGCTGTCATTAGTCCACGTTTTGCAGTGGAGTGGGTGCTGCAGATGTCATGCGGTACGATTGCTGGGCTGTTGATTGGCTTAGTGTCTGATTTTCGGTGCATAGTGCATTTCCCGTCATGATCTGCTACGCTGGATGTGGGCGTGAAGCGTGCCTCTTTTACAAACGCCGCGGGCTACAACCTCGTCCAGCACATGCCTGCAGGCTATGTACGCGCAATCCACACAGGGACGGGGCCATGCATCTTGGCATTGTCTTGGTGCGAGTCATGAGACATGGCGATGGAGGGGCATGGCGTCCGTCCTACGGCGGCACTTGCACGAAGCGCATACCAGTCGCAGCCGCAGTTAGACGCATGCACGGCAGCAACTTTTACGTAGGCGTGGGCCATGGACTGTTAGGTATACGGCATGCCGCTCGCTTTTGCGCTCGTTATCTGGGAGTCACTTGTAGTGAGGTTGCATGTGCGCGCGTGTGCCTGCACTGACCTGCATGCGTGGCTTCGGAGCGCCGACTGAGCTGCGTGCCATGTGCGTGGATGCCCGAGTCGTGCGACACGAAACATCTTTTTGCATACCTGCCACGCCGGGTCCACGCCAGCGTGTGTATTAAAGCGCGCATGCATGTCCAGCGCCATGCTAGCTTGCAGCCAAGCGTTGATCACTGCCGAGTCGCATATTGTTGATCGAGTGGTCTGGAGTCCGCAGCCGAGGGTACTGCTGCTGGCTGGCTACGGTGGCGTGCGAGGGGGAGGGAAGTATTTATGCTTGTATACGCGCGCTCTGAAACAGTACACATGCTTTGCACACCTACCTTGAAGATGATTATTGCACCCGCGTCTCTGGAGAGCAAGTATAAGCTATTGATATATGTTGCAAAAGCATCTTGCAGGGCCAGGCTGCCGCCCGTGCGTGCACACCGGCATCATGGCTGGCTTGGGGCACAGTGTGTTAAGGGGAGCAGTGCAGGAGTGACTGACAGGTGGGCGATTGCTGCACGGTTTGCGCGTGCGGCCAGCAGGGTAGAGCTTTTGCAGCCTTTGCTAGCTTCAGCGGGCTGTCCTTTGCGTGGTAGAAACGCGAAGGCCGTCGCCAAGCTTTGGTGTACCGGTGTCCCGGCATTGGGAGAGCTCGTTCGGGCCTGCGTGTTAGTGTATGTGACTGGGTGCACCGGGTGCACTTACTTCTTGATGTTTGTCTAGTCCACAGCTCCACAAAAAAACGGGATCTGGGGGTGCGTTACTGCTGCTGCATGACTCCTTGGACGCATCTGAACGAAGCAAAAAAACACGTGCGGATCAACAATGTTGGGCCCGCACCCCCGCTGTGACATTGCGGGGATGGATAGATGTCTACCTGAGTCCGCTGAGTCTGCTGCTGCATGCAGCTCCACTGTGATGCCATGTGCCCATTAAGGGGCACTTCTTCTATCAATTGTTTACCGGTACGTGTACGGCCTTGGCCCTAGCTTTTAGTAAAGCGCAGGGCAGAGTTGCAGCTCAGTTGGCACGGAAGGCGAGTACGTGCGTACCAATGCGCACGCTGCAACGCGTGCTGTTGCGACGTACCGACGTTGCGCATTACGCAGCTGCCCGCGCGCGTTGGACCGCCAGAGTGGGTGTAAAGGACGTACTGCAATGCGCTGTGCCTAGCCTGTGACCCGTGCGTGGTCCCATGTGTGGCCCCTCGCTCGGTAGGTGCGTCATGACAGGCTGGGCGTTTCCTGCTAGCCCTTGCTGCCGTACGGTGTTTCCTCCTTGCCAGTTCGCGTCAGCAAGCCCTAAATACCAAGGCGTATTATAGTAGCTATACTTTAGCAGGTCCTGCGGTCAAAATGTGCAAAAGAGGACATATGTCGGTAGGCCCTGCCTGGCCCTGCCTGTTAACACGCGTTCAATGGGACGCGCTCCTGCGCGGCAGCGCCCGTCCCAAGCGGTCAAGATCAGACAAGGTAGTACCAAATGTAGAGCCCACAAGGATATAAGCCGAGTTCTCGTCCTGCTTGAAGTGCTCAGTGCCCCTGCGCGTTGGCAGGGAACTGCTGGGACACATAGCAAGGCACGTGTCGCAAGGGAGGTACGCCGACTGAGTACCGAGTACCGGGCAGAGATTGCCCAAAGGACCCTGTCCCGCTCAGAATCATGGCGTTGCCGCTATAAACATCATCGGAGAAGCTGGGACAGTGGCTGTCGTAACCCTGCCCTGCCCTACCGGTGAGCCTTATTAGGTGCTTCTAAGATGGGGGCTCCACGTGTTTGCTTTTACAAGCTACAAATGAAAATGATACAGATTGCTGTAGTAAATATATTACCGCCTGGCTTGACGAGCTCGCGAGCCCTTTGTTGAGTAGCATGCTGCGTTCCGCATGAGAGTCAAGCGCGTGATACAGGGGTTATGTCAAAAACGACTGAGGTAGAGAAGCTGAAGGCGGAGGTACAGCGCCTAAAGGTCGAGAACAAGTTCCTGAGCAAGGAGTGCGAGCGACATCAGCACGATAAGTCTGAGCTCAGGAAGGAGCTCGAGCTGCAAAAGAACCAAGCTTTCCGCGTGCTGCACGAGGCGACTGCGGAAGTTGAACAGCGGTGTGAGGAGGCGGAGGCGGCTCGACGGGCTGCGGAGGATGAGGTGCAGCAGCTGCGTGGGAGGGTTGCGAAGTTGCGGCGGCGGGTGCAGTGCATGTTCGGCCAGGTGGGTTGTGGAGCTCGGGGCGTGTGGCACCCGCACAGGCAGTATGGTGTGTATGCGTGCCTGCATGGACACAGGAGGCCATCGGTTACGCAGTCCTCGCACACCACGATCCCAGTCTACACGTGCGGGGTACCGGTGTGCAGCGCCGTTTCATCACGCCGATAGGTGCACCCTTCCGCGCTGCCTTTCTGGCTCGACCCGGTCCCGTGCATGCATGACATTGGCGTACGTTTCTGACTCTGCCGCCTGTTGTCAAGTGCCTTTGAGCCCGCGCAAGACCCTGGCACACAAGCGGTAGATACAGCTGTGTGCCCTTGCCCTCCTGCCAGCCATAACTGCGATGTACCGTTTCTGGTTACGGTCGCACCGCGCAGGAAGAAGCCATGGCTGGGGAGCCGCTCGCAATGCTGGAGAGGCTGGCGGCCTGGAGCGAGTATGCGCTGCCACGTCTGCGGCACGCCATCACGGAGGCACGTGTGGCGGCGGCACGCTCCGAGGCGACGGCGGCTGCGCGCTCTCAGGCGGCGGCGGCTGCGCGCTCCCTGGCGTGTGTTGTGTGCCTGGAGGCGGCTCGGGACACCTACCTCAACTGTGGTGAGGGGCGAAGTGTGCTGGGGCTGGTGAGGGGGCGCAGGGGTACGTCCGTGTGAAAGCGCGAGGAAATAGTCTTGAGGCGTCAGGGAGTCAGGGGCGTGCTATGAGACCTGCATCTGAACGAGTTTGCAAGCAAGGCGATAGCGGTAGCAGCGGATGCAGGGTACTAGATCTTATCAAACGCTGCGTTGTGCTGCAGCTCATAGCCTGGCATGGGGTTAGTTGCTTGGCACCGGTGCTGGGCTGACCGGTGCTGCGTGTTCCGTTTCAGTTACCTTCTCACCTACGACACCGAGCCCGCGCACACGTCCTGTCTGCTGTGCCTGGCACTGCTGATGAGGACAGGCGGTGCTTGCAGGAGCTGATGGTCACTTTGACATGCACACGCTGCACAGTAATACGGAACCCCTGCTGATTAAAGGACTCCTGCTGAGGAAGTAACTCATGCCGTTAACCCTGCCTCCTTCCATTCCTGCACAGGGCACATCATCTGCCGTGTGTGCTCAGACCAGGTGGACCGGTGCCCCATCTGCCGAGCACCCATCACCAGCCGGTCAAAAGCGTTCGTGTAGGGGGGAAGAAACAGAGTGCTGGCGGAGAGGAAGGGGCGTATGGCATCTCAGCCGTACCTTCAGCTGCTTGTATGTTTTGAGGGACACGGCGCGCCATTCGTTGCCAGCGCAAGCGGTGGTGAGCCGGTATGCCGGGTTGGAGAGCTCGTTGCCTGCACACGTGCTGCATGTGGGTACGGCTGGGTCCAACGAAAAATGCCACGCTAGCTTGCAGGCAAGCTCACGCATTGCTGAGAGGTAATTCATCGAATTTGGTGGACATGGAAATTGGTGGCTAAGAAGTGGCTGGGGAGGTGGAGTGAAAACTAGATACGGCTTGCTTGACGAGTTGCAGTACTCCTCACGGCGCTGGGTCCTGGGTTGTTGTGCTGGGTGCTGGCCTGCCTGTGTGCCCTTGTGCGCTTATCGGGATGTGCTGTACTGCGATATCCACTCGGTGTGTACGTGTGTAGCATGTGCGGTTACCACCATTGCGCATGCGTGCAAGTTTCGAAGGATCACACTACCAGTGCGTCGTTGGTGAGCAATGCATCCGCCATTTCACGAATTCAAACCATTTATCACTCGTTGCATCACTCTGGGTTGGAGCAGTGTGTTGAGAGAAGCGGTGCAGAGTCGGCGGGCAGTTGGCCGGCTGGATGCTGCATGCACACGTCACCATTCATCGTGCGTCTGATTAGGGAAGAGCCGTTTGTCACCTTGACCTGTTGGGTCCTACCGTTATGTGCTCCGGGTGACACGGTACGATAGCTGTTGGGCACGCAAGCTGTGGTGTACCCGGGTGTACCGGACTACCGGTATGGAGGTGCCGTCCTTTGGGCCTGCGCCGCGTGTGGGTGGGGCAGGGCGCGGCTGGGCTGGGCTCACCGGAGCACACATCTTAACCCGTCTAACCGGAGCACACATGCGCACCGGTGCCCATAGAAGCATTCATACCTTCTCTGTGAGTTGGAGCTGCTGCATAACGCTGTCCTAAGACAGCTGGAGCGTAAGATGCACGTACGGACCCGCAACCCCCCGCCGCAACATTGCGGGATGGGCGAATAACTGCTTGAATACGGTACATGAATGGCCTTTGATATGATGAGTGGCATTTGGCTTGGCTTTGGCGAAGCAGCACCCGGGGCTGAGTTGCAGCTCCCTTCGGCACGGGGACTCGGGGCAGGGGAGATTCCCCTGGCTCGGGGTGCGAGCGCGCACACACGCTGCATGCTCGTGCCACGTGGCATATTGGGAGCTGTGTTGGGACGGCCACCGTAGGTGTGAAAGTTGTGACGTTACTACTGGGCTGTGCCTAGCCTGTGAGCTGTGACCCATGTGTAGCAAGCGGGCTTGCAACCAACGTTGCGTGGCAAATTGGTTACGCAGGGCGTTACCTGTGTGGTGGCTGGTGGCGGACGGTCGTGCTTCCCTGGTGCAGGTAGGGGCCACCGTGTTTGAGAGGGCGAAGGGTACCGTAAGGGAGAGGGCCACTCGCGCTGTGCGTCCTCCCATGCGCTGTCCAGTAGTCATGGGCCCGTGCCCAATGGTACGCCCTGGGCCCAAGCGAAGATGACACCTTGTATGGCTGTGCGTCGTTTAAGGGACGGAAGGCGTGGTGCGACGAGCAGTGACCAGGGGATAGCTCGCTGCTGAGGATCCTATGGCGCCACCAACCATCGTAGGCATTGCCAATATCCTGGTAATTCGACCGACCATGGACCGACACGTCCGGCACGTGCTGATTGTAAGAAGCCGATCAAGCTGTAGTCCACGTATCTACGTATGCCTTATGCCTAAGCCTGCCTAAGCACACGTGCAAGGCACGAGTGCAGCCCGGATCTGCGCGGTGAGAATGTTACGTCTCTTGACCTAGCATGAACACCCAGCAGTGTTCCGGGTCTTATTTGGCGGAAAATCCTGACAGCTCATAATTTCGGAGCCTCCTTGTCTGGAAATTCTGAATTTCTCGTACTTTTGGGAATTTCCGGGAGCTTTCTGGGGCAAAACCTCAGGGAAAAACCTGGATCGGTCAAAATTTCGCCCCCAAAACTTCTGTACGGCGGCCGGGACCCCTGAGGCACTACTAGGGCTGTTCCTGATCTTCGTCTCCGTCTGTGATCCCACGGCACACCCTGTTCCACGCACCATCCACCCTGGCCCACCGCAGCAAACGAAACCTTTCGGGCGGCAACTGGCAAGCGAAAGCCGGCATGGGCGCATGGCACTATCAGAGGAGCGTAAGGGAACGACTTCTGACAGAAATGCCTCGGCGTTGCAGCGTTTCACGGACGGCCAGGGACGGCGCATGCCGTAAGCCCTGCCGCAGCAGCGCGCGAACACCCTCGAGTGGGAGCCACCTCAAACAGTTCAGCGGTGTACGGTATCCGTAACAGATTGCTACCACTGAACTACCCTACGAGCAACAACAATGCCAACCCGAAAGCTTATCGTTCAGGGTGGCCACGGCCGCATATGTTACGGAAGCGGGACTGCGTTCGAGTACGGGTAGCAGTCCGGCGCATTAGCCCAAGCCGCTGCACTGTACGGCACCCCCAATTATGGACACAACCAACTACAGAGAGCTGGGTCGACGTCAACCCCTACTGAATACAAAAATGACAATATACTTTGAATCAGGCCAGCCTAAGCGACTGTGTACCGCATCGTCATGCACCACAAGCCAATGCCAGCTGAGGTTGGCACGCTCCCGTTCAACGGTCCTTCCATCGCCCTGTTAACGCAGTACGGCTGTGTAACCCTTAGTGTACGCCAGTGTGACCCGCAGTGCAAGCCCGGCGGTCCGCACTTCAGCGTGCACGGCAGTTGACAACGGGGTGCTACATGCAACGCATGCTACATGTGTCAACCGCACGCGGCCTGGATCTAGGCTGGACCAACATGCGTCAAACGAGTAATGCCAGGTTGCCCCTGATGCCGGCAAGTAATCTTTAAGCACTGTAATGCAGTATGCTCCAACGCGAGTCCCAATAGACGTACGCTGTAGGATACGCCACGCCCTCGAACCAAACACAACGGTATCCTGCTTGCTCCAACCGACGTGCCTTATCTGCATCCATGTAACGCACCCGTGCCCCGCACCCTGAGTCCTGGACCACCACACCAGCACCCTCCCCATGCGCAACCAGCAGCCCCTCACTGCTCCACATCACCGCCCCCAGTAACAGGACCACACACACCCAGGCGCTCCGCAATCCACGCCACAACCTCATCGCCATGCCCTCCTCCCCGCCAGTGGCCCACCACGTCACGAAGCGTGCTCTCGTCCCACGGCGCGCCCTGCTCCACCATCCACCGAAACACCCGCAAGGATACGCGCCGATCCAACGCCCACAGCAGCACGCTCGCATTCCACGGCACCCCCAGCCGGCGCAGGCACGACAGCGTGGCAACGTCCGCTATGCCTTGTCCTCCTGCCGCCGCCACATAAGGGTCATCGAGTACGCAATTCCAACTCGTACGGCACCCCGCCCCCACCAGCCACTCCACCACCGGCACGCACCCGCCCTGGGCCGCCGTCTCCAGCGTCCCGGACGCAAACGCCAAGCCCCGCTCCTCGCGCAGGTGTCGTACAAGGGGCAGGAGACCGCATGCAGCAGCTGCACCAATGATGTCTGTCGTCTGTACGCCGTTCCCAGGCGGGCAGCCCGCCTCCAGCATAGCCCTGGCCTCCCGCTCCAGGTCTATGCTGCTGCTGCCGCCGCTGCCGCCATCACCGCTGCTGCCGCTGCTGCTGCATTTCCCAACTTGCCTGCTCTTCTGGCCCACGCGCCAAGCGTTCATCATATTTCCCAGCGTGTCCTCGCCCCAGGGGCACCTCGCGACCTCCCGCAGCCACCGCAGCATGGGCACGTCGTGAGAAAGCGCTGCATTGCCGTACGCGCCCTTGCTCATGGGGCAACCCGCCTGCAGCAGCCACGTGGTTAGCGGCACGCTGCCGGAGCCCGCCGCATGCGCGAACACGTTGTTCTGCTGCAGCGTCTCCCCACACTCCTCGTGCAGGAACCGCACCGACACCAGCCGCCCAGACGTCACCGCCAACGACAGGGCTCCCCCGTATAACCGTGCCGCGGACACCGGCACCCCGCGGCGCAGCAGCCAGCGCATGGACACCACGCTGCCGCCCCTCGCTGCCCCGTGCCACAGCTGCCGCAACTCCCATGGTGCCTCCTGCCCCTGCCCCTGCTGCCCCCCCTGCTGCTCTTGCTGCCCCCGCTGCAGCACCGGACACCCCGCCTGGTCCACCAGCCAGTCCGCCACCGCCACGTGCCCGTGACGCAGTGCAGCGGACAGCACCCCCGGCCACTTGGGCAACCGGCTCCCGTCTTCCTCCCACATCTCCGCTAGTGTATTACTGCACAGGTTCGGGTCACGCTCGTGCAGCATCCACCGGAGGACCGGCAGGTTGCCGGATGCCGCCGCACCCTCAGCGGCCGCCACGATTACCTCCTGCTCCGTAAGCTTCGGGTTTGGGGAATGGCCCTTGTACACCAACAGTAGCCAGGACAGCTTGGCAACAGCATCAGTGCCGGATTTGCCAGCTGCTTCTGCTAGCCTGGCATGAATGTCTCTCCCACTTGGAGGGTGAGAGTCGCTGCCGACCAGCAGGCCCCACACCAGCTGCATCCCGCCCAGGTCGCAGTGCTGCGCCGCTGCCGCCAGAACGCTGTGCTTGTCCGTCGGGCAGCCGTGCTGCAGCAGCCAGGGAAGCAGGTGCAGGTGGCCGAAGCGCACGGCGGCGGTGCCTGCATCCTCTGCGATATAGGCGTGCACGTAGCCGAGGCAAACGCACGGCTGCAGCAGCGCCCAGGCGAGCTCCAGGTTCAGCGGGCTGCCGCTGGCCGCCGCGACAGAGAGCGACATGAACTTGCCGACAAACGTAAGCTGCTGGAAGGCCTGCAGCATGTACTGCTGCCAGGGCGCTCCCGTCGCGGCTTCCGGAAGCGGGATGCTGAAGGTAGCGGTGCGGTGGAGCGGGTCGCTGAAGCGCCTGCAGGCGTCCTTGTTGACTAGACATCCGTGAAAAGCCATGTCATTTGGGTTCAGAAGCTCTAGGCAGCGACCGATGATGTCTGGAGGCAAAGCGCCGGGACATTCTGCGTTCGGGCTCGGCGTGCTCTCCATCTCCCTCATACAACGTGATTTTTGGAATTGAAGAAGCTGGACCTATAGACTTTATTTTGTCTAAAAGCTTGCGCCGGCGGCTCGGTGCTCCACTGTGCGCGGCAGGGCGATGGCGAAAGGCCACCGAAGTCCATCGACAGCTGCAAATTTAGTTGCTTGAGATGGGCGTATCCATCCCTAATCCAGACAGTACTGATATCTCCAACAGAGTGGCCCAAATGGACCCGCCAGGCACGTCGAGTGGCGGAGTGCTGACATCGTCAACGTCCGAGGCTGTCCGAGGCAGTTGACAGCTGCAAGCAGGTGGCAACGGCAAATGCGTATACCCACCCCATACATACACTAACACCCAAACAGTAATGGCTCAGAATAAATGCGCTGGGCATGTCAGTGAGTTGCGGCGTTGGCACGTGGAACACTGGCACATATCCCACAGGATGATGGAAATGGGCCCTCCAGGCACGTCCAGTGGGTTGCGGTGCTGGATTATAAGGCATTGGCGATCGGCACCTGTGAGCAAGCGAGGGGCAGAATGCCCGCAGAGCGCTACATGCACTGCCGCTCTGCCGGTTGCAACCAGTCGCAGTATGACCGGGTTGTGCTAGCGGCCCGCTGCATTCGGATGCGTTCACTGAGACGGGCGTGCGCAAGACACGTGCCGAGCCCGCTGCGCCTGCGTTGAAGTCCTGCTGACAGGGGAGCTCCCCTGCCTGCTGACGCCGTGGCTACATGCGCACTAACACGCCGTGCAACTTCCGCGGGGCACTAGGCACTAGTCAGCGTCTACCAACAGTGATTATGCGCGTGTATTCAGAGAGTCTCACAAGCACTGCTGCTTTCCTGGTCCTGGCCATGCGGCGAGGGTAGCAATGTGGTGCGTCGAGCACGTGCCACGTGCCATGACGCGCGTGACCGCAGTGACTTGCCACCATGGGGCCATAACAACGAAACGTAGATTTAGATATTAGGTGACGAATACGGGGCTTAGGCCTTAGGAGTCAATCTCCACACGAGGCCCCAGTCACCCAGGACCCTGAAAGCAGACGGCAGCCGTACAGTCGGGTGCATCAGGGTGCATAGCCGAGGGAAGCAACGACAGCACATTACACACGGGACACCACGCCCGTGCACCTTGCAAACACCTGGCCATGTGACCAAGGCAACCCCCAACATGACAGCTACAACGGTACAACGAAGGAAAACCAAAACGGTGACCAGCGCCACCAGTCACCACACCGCAGCGGCAGCCCACCCAGCGTACCCGCCTCCATCACCCGCGCCGCCACGTGCCACGCGCCACGCGCAACCTCAAGGAATGAACGGGGACGGCCCCGAGACAGCACCAGTCCCCTTTCGTACGGCGCCGAGCACAGGCCAAGCAGCAAGCTCCCAGCATAAACCACTCACACTTGGCAGTGAAGCAGCCGGTGGCCCTTGTACATGCGCATAACGTGCAACACAGAGCTAGCGCGGCATGCGCTGGGCCCCACCCCGCTTGCCTGCTGATGCAGTCACCATGCAACCCCCAAAACAGTCCCCAAACAGCCTCCCCGCCCCTCAGTATCCCCGCCCTCGCCCTCCCCCTCGCCCTTCCCCTCGCCCTCCCCCTCGCCCTCCCCCACGGCTCCCCCAGTGCCCCTGCTGCGGCTGCTGCTGCTCGTACTGCCGCGCCTGCGCATACCTCAACTCAACCGCCCCCGCCCCCGCCTCCCCCCGGCCCCGGCCCCGGCCCCGGCCCCGGCCCCGGCCCCGCCCCCGCCCCCGCCCGTGTCCATCCGTGCCGCCATCCGACTCCCTGCGCCGCCCGTTGCCCCCGTGCTCAGCCGCGCCTGCCGACTCGCCCGCCTGCCCCGCGCCCGCCTCACGCGCCACGTGCTCGTCCAGCGCCGTACGGAACGCCCTCAACCGCTGCAGCTGGTTCTGGAGCTCCGGCGGCCACTGGTGATGGGACAGCTCCTCAAAGCGCCGTTCGTCGAACTTGATCTGCGGACAAGGTAGTACGCCACACAGCAAAACGCTGGATACCACACAGCAGCAAGTGGCCATTGCGTGTACTGCATCAAGCCCTGCGCTATATAGCATGCACGCTACCTGGTCGTGAAGCCATTTGAAGCATCTCGCTAGAAACGCAAGAGCAACACCAGTGAACACTCCGCCCACACGCGGTGCCTCTCATCCCACAGATTGTCCACACCTTGATGTGCAGGTGCGCGTGGTTCCTGTTGTTGCCGTGGTTGACGATTGCGTTGAACACGGGCGGCTGGCCCAGCCGCCGCAGCCCCTCCGCCGCCGCCGCCACCAGCCCCGCCGCCTCCTCCGGCCCCAACGAACTCAAGCGCTCCACGTGGCGGCGTGGCGTAACCACCAGCAACGGCCGCGCCTTGGCGTCCAGCCAGCACCGCGCGTGGGGCGCATCCAGCACCAGCGAGTGCCGTGCGGTGGTGCCCCGCAGCACGTCATCTGCTTCCCCACCACCACCAGGAGCACCACCTCCAGCACTCCCCTCACTGCCCCCGCCCCCGTCACCAGGAGCAGCAGCAGCTGGAGCACCTGCCTCGGAGCTGCCTTGGGCTGCGGCTGCAGCTGCTGTTGACACAGCGCTCGGTTCCTCCTTACCACCCCCAGCGGTACCTGCCTCTTCTGGTGCAACCCCGGCTGCGTCTCCGGGTGCATCCGGAGGTATTGTTGCGTCTGGTGCTGGTGCGGCTCCGCCTGCTGAGGGCCCAGGGCGAGGGACCCCCAGCACCTCCGGCACGTGACCCAGCACGCCCAGCACGAGGGGGCAGTCCAGGTCGCACGACATGCAACGGTCAACCGCCAGCGGGCCCTCCCGCTCCGCTGCTGCCCCCTGAGCCCCCTCGCCGACACCGCCACTGCCGTAGAAGACCTGGGCCATCCAGCCGCGTTTGCGCCCACGCAGGTTGACGATGCGCAGGTGGTAGTCCTGTGGATTAAGGTGCGGAAAGCAGTGGGTTGTAGCTGGAGTAAACAGTATCATGCGGACGAGCCTATTAGAGGTGGACGATGATGCCCGGTGCATGCGTCAAGCCTGCGTGGGACAACGGCAGCAGGCGTCTGGCCACGCAGGTCGGCAATAGTCGTGCGGCCATGTGGACGCCAGTAACGTTGCCTCGCGGCGGCGTGTTTGTTTGCCCTGTGCATGGGTGCTGTAGAGTGTAGACAGTGATGGCGCCGCATCCGACCCTGCCCCAACATCCTTGCCCTCCACGCTTGCCCCTTTGCAACGCCCGTGCACCTGCTGTAGCCACCAAGTGCTTGGTGCGCCAGACATCGGTTATAGAGTGCTTATAATGGGTATTTGAAAGCAACAGCTTGCTGGCATGCTGTGAGCCCACGCCGAGTCTCCATGGGTTGACCCTACCTCAAGCTGCATGTCCTGGTCCAGCTCCCGTGCGATCTGCTGCAGCACAGCCGCTACCTCAGCAGGCGTCGCCGAAGATATCCAGTGCTCAAAAGGCATCTCAATGGGTCCATTGCCCTGCAACTGGTACTCGGTTTGGCCGGTGTGCGCATTGTAGCGCGGTCGCGGGGGCCCGAAGAAGCGTTGATGTGAACCGCTCATACGTACAGCGCTACAATCAGGTATTCACAAGTTGCTGCATAGGAGGTGAATAGTATTGGCGCTGATGGGTGCCGGAACACTTGCCTAGGTTGTTGCGGGACCTTGATGAGGGGCCACGATGCTTGGAGGGGTGTCTGCGACTGCAACGACATCCATTCATATGGGTAATACTCCATGGCACCAGCAACTCTGCATCGGTCAAGGTGGTTTCAACTTCCCCAGACCAACGGCCTCCGGACCAACGGCCTCTCGTCAGCTTCCCGAGTGCCCGAGTGCCCGAGTTACCAGTACGTCCACCACTGCCACGTGTCGCACGCCTTACGCTACGCACACGCGTCATCGCACGCTATGCTACCTGCTGCTGCACCAACATATGCCGCCACTCGTAGCAAGTCCAACCGTCAGTGCATGCGGTGCCACCTGCTGTTTCGGTCTCACGCTACGTGTCACACCCACACGCGCCGGCCTCCTCCTACCGCCTGCTACCGGCATGCCACCTGCCGCTGCGCCAGCGCTGTACACCCGCTGCCACGACATCCGCCACGTCAACCACTGCCACGTGTCGCGTGCCATACGCCCACGCGTCACCGCCTGCTGCTGCGCGAGCGCCGTACACCCGCTGCCACCACATCCACCACGTCATTCATTGCCAAGTGTCACACGCCACGTGCTGCGTCCACGCGTCACCGCATGCTGTGCCACCTGCTGCTGCGCGAGCGGTGCAGCCCCGCCGCCACCGCGCCCGCCACGTCGTCCACCGCGATGCGGGCGGTGTCGACGTCGCAGTTGGGCCCCGGGCCCTGGAACACGCCTGTGGGCGGGGTGAAGGGGAGAAGCGCTGAGCGTAAGCGAGGCCGGGAGGTAGTGACCTGTGACGATAGCAGAACGCAGAACAGGACCTGGAAGCGTGACGGGAGTTGCGAAAACGCAGCCGGACACGTCACATGGAGCCCATGCGCCCTCTGTCCCTCTCGTGCATCTACCTGTCCGCACCAGCACCGACACCCAAGGTCCCATTGACGTGTGGACCCACACCGTGCAGTCCAGGGACGACCCTCCCGTCCCTTGGTCCAGTGGACACCTCACATATGCACCCACCTGTCCGCACCAGCACCGACACCCACGGCCCGCCCGCCTGGTTGGCCCCCCGCACGTCCGCCGCCGGGTTGTCGCCCACCGCGTAGATGCCCGAGAAGGGCAGCTGCCCGGGCGGCACGGCGGGGAGGGGCAGCCCCAGCTGCTGCGCCTGGGCCAGGAGGAGCCTCTCCGCAAGCCTGTGGGTTAGTGGGACGCGGTGCTGGAACCAAGTCGTATCCAAAAGAGCGAGGCAACCGCACAATTACGTTATTGCTCCAGGTTGGACCTGAGCCAGCAGCAGCCGTTCTCGCAAGCCCGTGTGGCAGTGGAATGCGGGGCAGACAGCGATAGCCCCAGTTCCTGAGCCTGCACCAGTGGCTGTCCATCCGTCGGCCTGCAGCTGCCCTTCGACTTGTGCTCCTGTCGAGCATACAAAGCGCAATTCACTTTCTGGACGACAAGTCTCGCCCCATCCCTACCTGTACGGCTGCGGGTTGGGCTTGCCGTAGAAGGCGACGTGGTGGGGCCGCCCGCCGCCCGTCAGCCGCGCGTACAGCGACAGCACCATGTGGGCGAAGGCGCCCTGGCCGAAGCGGTTCTTGGGGAACTCGTTGGCCCACAGCAGGTCTGCCGTACGGGGTGCACGTGCCGTGAGACGGTATTACCTCATCCATGGGTCTCTAGGGGCTGTGGGGGAGTGCGTTGGCCAACAGGCACGCCGTGCAAGTGGGCCGTGGCGTACGTTCGTTCCCTGGTGAAAGCTTCCGGGCGGGCTGGCAGCCGCGCTAGCACATTCTCGGGGCGGTTTTGTGTTTGGGTGCATGGCTACTCCACCATTTCGATGCAGGGGCCGCGACGCGCTGGCACCATTTGTCATTAGGCACACGCCACACACAGCACCCACCTGGGTTGGAGAAGTATAGCTTGACGTGCGGGGCGCCTGGGGGCCGTGGGGGCAAGGCGTGGGGACAGGGCATTGGGAGTGAGCAAGTCCAAAGGTTATTTACCAGTTTTCACTGGTGAAGGAAGACAATGGCATTTTGTTCATGAACCGCCCCTCGGCCTGCCGCCGATGCGCATCTGGAACATCTTCCACACCAGCTGTCTGGCGCTGCGGTTGCGCTTGCATCCAACAAACGCAATGCAGTCACATTCGCCGGCCCCCATGCGGGCTGCAACCGGGCACTGAGGCCCCCAGAGCCCCAAACGCTGCCACCTACCCACCTTTCCCCGTCACCCGCCCAGCAGCTATAGGGATGACACCTCCCCTTACACTGGTACACACACCGCCGACCAGCGCTCACTACCAGCTACCTAATCTTCCCCACACGTCCTCTCCCCTCTGTCCCATCACCGTAGCTTCGCTCCCCTGCTGCCGCTGTGGACCCGTGTGGACCACAATCAGTGTGGATCACAACCGCGTTCGCATGTGATGCTTGACAGACGCAACCGCGACCATGCGTAACGCGCCTCCCACCCTCCCAACTGCTGTCCCGCCCGTGCTGTCAAGGTACAACCAACAACCATTCTCTACAAAGCATTACCTCCATCATGACCAAGTCCCGCTCCGGCAGCGGCACGGCTTCGTGTTGAGCTTAAACAAATAAACCATTACCTGACCCGAATGCGGACACCCTGCCCGGCCACCCACACGCACCTGCCGCCCGTGCCGCCGCGGGTAATCTGGTGGGCACCCCCTCGCCCGTCAGCACGTCGATGATGAGCTGCGCATCGCGGTACCTGGTGGTGGGCAGGGACGGGGCGTTGCCATCAACAGGCAGGTTGGGCATTGGATCTCCAGGCCACCCAGCCCCTGTCAGCACGTCGGTAATCCGCTGGGCGCCGCGGTAATTAGTAAGTAAGCTGCTGGTAATGGACAGTATGATTAGGAGTAGGAGGCGTTTGGAACAGGTGACGAGGTAGGGTAGGGAATATGGTCGTTGGCCGCACCGCTCGCGTAGCGTGTTCATTGCAGTTGGGCCCCCCCAACACCTAGTGCGGTGAGTGCGGTGTCGGTTACAGCGAAGCGCTGTTGGACGTCTACACAGTGATAGGCGTATGGACCGACGTCCCGTTGCAACGCCAGAGCGTAGGGAGTGGAACGCGGCCTGCCATACTCAGTCAACGCTCACCAGTCACCGATTGGTCATTGACCAGCACCGCAGCCCGACCCCGCGCACACGATTGATGAGGCTTGACGTTATTACACATTGTGACACACCCAAGGGAAAGCTTACCAGTCGTCGGGGTCGGTCATGACCAGAACCGCTGCCAGGGGATGCTCTTCTGTGGCGCGGCCCAGGTCCCGCACGGGGCAGGGGGCCGCAGGGGCGGAGCCCGGGGAGCACGCCGCAGCATCGGTGGTGCCTGGGGCGTCGAGTCAAGTGGGCATAGAGGGACAAGGTGCTGTTCGGCCGCGTGGCAGGGGTGACTAGGGAGGTAAATGGATGGGAGGCGGGCAGGTACCGGGTGCAACGCATCCGCCCCTGAAGCGTGCTGCTGCTCCTGCCATTCCTGCTGGAGGATGGAGCTGGTCACCTCGTTTCGCCGGCGCTGCCACGCACACAACCGTGCTCCGCTTCCCGGCGCCCGTATGCACCCCTATGTATCTGATCGTCGCTCTGGGCCTTGGCGCCCCTTCTGACGTGCCTCTGTGTTGGCGCTACCACATGGCCTTGCAGCCAACTCCGCGATGCATGCTCCCTGCCTTCCGTACTACCCACACTCCGCCCTAACTCCCCCCCCCCCCTACCTTTTTTCTCTTTGTGTTTCTGCCCCCCCTCCGGGGCCCTCCCTTGTTGCTCTTGCTGTTGCTGCCGCCGCTGCGGGGCAGGCGGGTACGTTGTGAAGGGCGTTGCCGTGGGCATGGCCGCGCCCAGCTCCCGGGCGTGCAGCGCCCTGCTGAAGCCGTAGGCGCGGGCGATGTTGAGCACGTCGCCGCGCCCCGAGACCAGCACGGGACGGTCACCCAGCTCCGGAACCAGGTCACGCATGGGGCTGTGCGACAGGATGACCTACACGGGGTGAAACAAGACAGACGCAACAGTGTAAGTGGGCTTGCTTGCTAGGGCGCGTGCGGTTTGCATCAGGTACCCTGGAGTACTTGGCGATGGGATGGAAGCGCGCCGTTGTCGGCGGCCGTGCAAGGCTACCGTGGTGAAAGATAGGGTTAGGCCACACGTCACCCCTTCACGCGAGCACGAGTTGGCAGCCTAGCTCCGGAACCACCAGGTCGGTCACAGCGATGTGCGCAAGGTTCCGTAGCGTGCATAACAAATCAATTTAGACTGACCAAACTCAACAGGGTTTTCATACCAACAAGCTCATGCCCTCTCTTTCACTCCTTGTGCCATCCTCCTGCGAACCCACCTGCTGCTCGGGTCTCTGGATCCACCCCCGCCCTGCTGCCCTGTGACCGCTGCTACCGCTCCTGCTCCCTCATCTGACAGTCTTGTCACCCTGGAGTTCCTCCGAAACCGACACGCCCAGCCATTCTGTCAGCTGCCGCACCCTGCGCTGTTCGTAACGCTTCCTTCACATTACCCCTGCTGCCTCCGAGACCGGCACGCCCCGCCACTCCATCCTCCTCAAGTAGCGTCCGCAAACCGACCGTGCTGCTTGACAGGCGTTGCAGTCCCACCCATTACACCTTCACACCCTGTGAACCTACACATGTCCGCTGGTGGGCCCACCTGCTGCTCCGAAACCGGCACGCCCAGCCACTCCGTGAGCTGCTGCGCCTTGCGTTCCTCGCTGGTGCCCCCGCCGTTGGTCATGAACACCACGGGGTAGCGCCAGCGCCCGTCGGGGCCTGTCAGCTGCGGGTTGGAGCGTGTGGGGCAGGGAGAATTTAGATTAGCCGTAGGCTGGGGGATGGGGCACTCATGGGTTATTCGGGTTGCCAAATATGCAGGCAACCAGGGTTGGTGTCATCCCACCGCCCCAAGGCAGAGTTGGTCGCGAGGCAGCTCCTGCCCGGATGCCGTGTACCGATGCTGTTGCGTATGCATATACCCATCTCCGTGAATCAGATCAGCCACACAAGGGGTGCTTTTAGCGTGATTGACTGGATAACGTGACAGCGGGCTCAGACGAGATCCCACTGCCGCTGTGTGCAGATGGGGAGGATGCCTCTGCCCCGCAGTGCCTCATGACCTTCCCACACACACCAGGGGGCTGTGCATCCAGTGCGGGTACCGGAATACGCCTGGGGCTTACTGCTACAGCTAACACCCCACGACCTTCTTCACTGCCTCCAACGCCTCGGGCAGAACGTGCCTGCCTCGGATCAGCACGCCGTCAATGTCGAAGCTGAAAGCAGGCGGGCCCAAGGGGCAGCTGTCCCCGCTTTCGACGGGTGGGGCCTGCGCCCCCGGCGGGAACAGGGCGTATGTGCCGAAAGCGCGGGTTGTGCATCCTATGAGGTGTTGCTGTTGCTGTTGCAGGCTGGGGCTGACCCATGAGGCAAGGGCCTGCGCGTCGGTCGTTGAGGTAAGGAGTCCACGGGGTGTTGCAGGGAAGGGTGTTGCAGCGTGCCGTCGACAGGGGCACCGTTCGCACCTGTGACAAAAGGTGGGCCCCACGCCTGCAACCCGACATCGTTATATTGTGCTTGAGAATCGCGTTCCAATCCGTCCGTGGGCTGTGCACCTAGGCAATTGAGTTTCTGAGCTCAACCGCCAACGAGCCCCGACGCATTGTGGCTGAAATAGGCATACATCGACATTATAGTTCGTAAAGTAATAAATGCGAGGGGTTCGTTTGCTGCGCGTTTGGGCCAGATCGGATGAACATTGGCATTGGATGCTTACCCCGAGTACCCATAGCTGCTATACTTCCCCAACGAACACATGTAGTTGCAAAGAGGGAGATCAATCAAGTGTCGAGCGTTCCACGTCGACGCCTGCTGTGTTTTCGACCCTACCATCTCGCCATCTCACCTTGTAATACGCACCACGGGGCCCGTCAGGCCCCGCGTCCATGAGTTCGCATTTTAGGGGGCGGCTGCTTTCCTTGTGGCAAACAACGACAAGGAGTGCAGCCGCGGGGCCCGTTCTGTCGAGTCAAGCCGCCAGGAGCACCGCGACTTCAGCCATCCAGGACATCTCCTGCTCGTTAGGTTCTGTCAGGCAGCCGGGCCGCAGCGGCATGCCTCTTCGACGCCTGCTAGGCAGCTCACAGCCCACCGCAGCTCGCTCAACCAGCGCGGGGGCTCTGCAGCTCCCACATTCCCACCGGCTATCGGGCACAGTCCCGGCCTCGGCCTGGCAAGCATCCGCCCCGTCGTCCACGCGTCCCCAGCCCTTGGCCTCTGACCGTCATGCGGCAGTAGTCCCACGTGCTACAACCCCAGGAGGGTGGCCCACGGGGCCCTCCCCTGCTTCCTGGGCACGGCCCATCCCACCCGGCGCAGCGCCGTCCCCGGCTACCCCTGCCTCCCGCCCCCCATTTGGGTCAGCGCACTCTGTCCCCGCACAGCCGCAGCAGCCTGCTCGTGATGCAGCCAGCTCTGGGCAGCTTCCTGGCCAGGCTTCCATACAGCCCACAGCCTCCTTCCCGCACGACCAGCTGGTGGACGGCAGCACGGCGGCAAGCCACACCAGCTCCAGCTCCTACTCCCCCAGCGCAACCGGTCCCTGGTCCCCTTCACCTGCCACTGCAGCAAGCACAGGCAGCAGTAGCAGCAGCAGCCCTCAGGCATACCCCGCCCCGCAGCAGCAGCACAACCAGGCATACCCCCAGGCGGCAGCTGCTGGGGGCCCCTCCCCCGCCTCCTCCCCTTCCGGCGAGGCCCCCGGCAGCGCCCCCGGACCCTCCCAAGGTCCCTCCGTCACCTCCGCTGCAGTAGTCACTGCACCGCCGCGGCCGGGGACCTTCACGCCCACGCGTTCGTACTCGCAGCACATCAAGTCCGACAAGGCGCTGTTGGCGGCGCTGAACCAACCGCCGCGCACGTACGCGCACGGCATGCAGTCCGTGCTCGACTCCATCATCAAGATCTACACCGTGCACAGCAGGCCCAACTACACGCTCCCCTGGCAGAACCACCCGAAGCGCGAGAGCACGGGCACGGGCTTTGTCGTACACGACCGGCTGATACTTACTAATGCGCACGTAGTGGCGGACGCCACGTACGTGCTCGTCAAGCGGCACGGCTCCGGGACCAAGTACCGCGCGGGTAGGCTGGCTAGTGTGCGGCATGGGCAGGGACTGTACGTGCGTGCATGTGTCCCGTGAACACGTTGGCAAGTTGTGCCTTAGCCTTTCTGCTGCTGCCCTGCTACAGCGGCGCCCCGGGAGGCCGGTCCCACCACTCTGGCTCACCCTTTTTAGTTTGCCACGCCGTAGACGTCCAGGCGATTGGCCACGACTACGACCTGACCCTTCTGTCTGTGGTCGACGAATTCTTCTGGTCCTTCACAGCTGGATACGATGCTGCCGAACGTGTGTCCTGCCTTGCTCCTGCTTGCCCACAGACGTCCAGGCGGTGGGCCACGACTGCGACCTGGCGCTGCTGTCAGTGGAGGACGAGTTGTTCTGGTCGGCGCCCACCGCCATGCTGCCGCTGGAGCTGGGCCCCGTGCCGGAGCTGCAGCAGGGCGTGGTGGTGGTGGGCTACCCCACGGGGGGAGACAACACCAGCGTCACCTCGGGTGGGTTAACGGCAGCGCTCAGTGTGTACTGGTTGCAGCATGGCAGGTGATAAGCGGGGCAAGCGCAGGCCGCACGTGTGGTTGCCTGCCGTCGGTTAGCAGCCATGCTGCAACCATCTAGCCAGCATTACCGTAAAGGTGCCATGACGAAAAGCGCTGCTACATGCTGCCCGCGGGCCCCCAGGTGTGGTGAGCCGTGTGGAGGTGCGCCGTTCGTCCTTGCCATGTTTACTTAGCTTGCAACTATGAACACAACGAAAATGCTTCACTGTGCTGCCCCCAGGTGTGGTGAGCCGAGTGGAGGTGGCGCAGTACGCGCACGCCGCCAGCCACCTCATGGCGTGCCAGATTGACGCAGCCATCAACCCAGGTGCCGGGGTAGGGATACTGCTAGTTACACGATGCAGTTCACGCGGGTGGGTTCGGGGACGCGAGGGTCTGGTGAGACTCGTGGTGTCGTTTTGCGTGGGGACCCCGGGCGTCTAGGGTGGAAAGGCTCCCACGTCGCGAAGGCACCTGAAGTCAGAGAAGCTGATGCTAGCTGTCAGGCGGTGCACGCGCTTCCTTACGGCGGCATGTGTTTTGCCTCGGGTTAACCGCAACTGACGCTTGCTGCCCTCCCTGTGTCCATTGCCTCCGCGGACCTTCGGCATCGTGCTCCTCGTGGCCAACCGCCAACCGCTCGCTCCCTTCGCCTCGCCGTCGGCTTTGTGGACGGACAGGCAACAGCGGTGAGTTGGCCACCTAGATGGCGGTCGCTTTACGGGGTCGCTGAATCCACACCGTCACACGTGCGATGCCTGAATGTTGGATACGGAACGAGCCGCTGAGCGCCAGGGTGTTTGCGGCACTCATGCACCAACCCGACTACGCACATCCATAGACTCAGCACACAGCCACTGCCCACACTGTCAGGGTGCTCGCGTTGCCGGAAGCATGCCTCCGACACTAGTGCCCATGCATACCGTACACTCGCAGCGTGCACAAGGCCCATGCTGCTGTCATTGCATAGCCCGATACCTGTGTTCTTACCCCTATCGCACTGCCGTTACACCAACACCGCGCCACTGCACACCCGCAGGCGGCCCGGCCCTCCAGAACGACCAGGTGGTGGGCGTGGCCTTCCAGAACCTGCCTGGGGCGGAGAACATCGGTACGTATGTGGACAAACATCAGCGGGCCTCCCAGGCGTAGCGTTCGCCCTGATATAACCGCACTGCGTTGCGGGTTTGGGACCGGCAACCAAAGGAATTTTGCGCAGTGCAGTACGCAGCTGCCTGCACGGCCGGGCCGGATAGGGGATGCCAGGTAGGGGATGCCGGGTAGGGGATGCCATCTTACGGTAACGTTCTAGGCCCCCATGCAGCCCCCTTGATGCGGTTCATGCGTGCGCAGGGTACATCATCCCCACGCCCGTGGTACAGCATTTCCTGTCCGAAGTACGGAAGTACGGCTCTTACCAGGTGCGAATAATACACTGGGGAGTGCGGCACCAGGGGACCGCGCCATATTCAGCCCGCCGATCACGCGCATACACACCTACCGGTACCTCGACCCGCACAGCTGCCGCCAGTCACCGCCCCGTACCGGTACTGCTCGCAAGGCATGCTGGGCGAGAAGCTAGCATCCCGCCTCCGCCTGCAGACTCAAAACGTGCATAGGGGACCGTGCTTGCTTCTGCACCGCCCCTCCGTCCCTTCTCAGGGCTACTGGCTCGCGGGGCGTGCTGTACAATGTCGTAACTTGCCCTCCCGTTTTCCGACTTGATTGTATGGAAGTGAATGAAACCGTGCTCACTCCCACACCGCTCCTCCCCTTTCCCCTCAGGGCTACTGCTCGCTGGGCGTGCTGTGCCAGAACCTGGAGAACCCCCACCTGCGCGCCGCGCTGGGCATGGCGGGCGGCATGACGGGCGTGCTGGTCAACACCATACAGAAGACCTCAAACGCGGCAAAGGTAGGCGCTGTGACGCATCCGCCCCGGTGCTTGGGGAGGGTACTTCAACAACGTCAATGGGGCCGCGACGGGTTTCCTGGTCCATAGCTTTATACAGATCACTTCGCGGCGGCGGCGGCGAGCCAACAGCCCTGTGGACGCGCTGGTCTGGCTTAAACAGGCGGCACGGGTACCAGCGTACAGCACAGAAGCATGGCATGTCGCGTGTTGAGCAATGGCAGCCTTTCAGCCAGGGCAGGCGCCGATGGGCCCACCATATGGGCGTTGCTATGCGTGCTCCACCTGTGCTGAGGCGCATGCTGTCTTGCTCCCTTGCCAGGTGCTCAAACCGGGCGACGTGCTGCTGGAGTTTGACGGCGTGCGCATTGCGAACGGTGAGGAGGAGATCGGGGAGGCAGCGGCAAGTTGTTGGGCTGGCAGGACGTTGGTGGGACCGTCCGCAAACCGCCCAGGCATGCGACGCGAAACAGGGGTTGCATGGTGCGCAGAAGCATACGGTGTGCTGTGCTCCTCGGTTATGCACGCAGTCATGCCGTACACCGGTACGGCATCGCTGCCCGGGCTCTCTAGCACAAGGCACGTGGCACGCTGCAGCTGCGGCATATGGGCGCCTGAGCCTCTCGTGCCACTCCATTTGTTTTTTTCTGCTTGCAGCTTTTCACATTAGCACACACGGCCTACATTAGTATAAAAGTCAAATGTTCTTCTGTTTGTTTGATGCTGTTTCCGCGCCCGTCAGACGGCACGGTGCACCTGCGGCAGCGCGAGCGCATCTACTTCTCCTACCTCATAACGCTCAAGCCCACGGGGGCCATGGCAAAGCTCACGGTGAGAAAAAAAGGGATGCAGGAGTTTTGGGCACTGATGTGTCAGTCATGCTCAAGCTGGCTTGAGGAGCCGGGGCGCAATGGACATTTGGGCAAGGGTTGGCCCATGCCACTGCATCTTTGTGGGCACAGCGCGGCCACTGCATGATCCGTTGGGCACGTCCTTCAGCCTTATGCACTGTTTGCACATGGCCTTGTTACATGGCCGTATGCAGTAGCACAACAACATTATCACTCATGACCATTACCCACATCGCCGTTTCTTCCGCCAACAGGTGCTGCGCGACGGCGAGGTCCTGTCGTTCGACCTGCCCGTGGCGCCCAACGACCTGCTGGTGCCCGTTCACTGCTACGACCGCCTGCCGTCGTACTACATGTACGCCGGCCTGGTGTTCGTACCGCTGACGCAGCCGTACCTGCATGAGTACGGCGAGGACTGGATGAACTCCGCGCCGCGGCGCCTGTACGACAAGGCCATGCACGGCATGATGCAGAAGCCGGGGCAGCAGATCGTGGTGCTCAGCCAGGTGCGCACACACCAGCATGCCGTGTATTAAAATTTGACGTTAGCACCGTGGGACAGCACACTGTTAATGCAATGTCGGCCGCATACCGTACCGTGCTGCCTGGGCGCAACAGACGCATACGGGGCATGCACCTGTGGGGGATGTGCCCTAAATGGTCGCTGCCTTCCCTTTTGTCTCCCTACAATCCCGAGCCCCGGGGATTATGCTACGTCTGGCTCAATGTCGAGCACTTGCGTCAAGGCCATGCGTGGCCTTCCAGCTAGATGCCATCCTGTACACACTGACGAGAACGCTGTAAACCACCGAGACCCCAACTCGCTTCCTTCCTTCCCCCACACACACCCTCCCCTGTAGGTGCTGGTGGACGACGTCAACACAGGGTACCAGCAGTTCCAGACCCTGCAGGTGGGGACGTGCTTGGTCGCACGTGCGTGTGCTGCGTGCCTGTGCTGTGTGCACATGTTGGGGGCTTTGGCCGTGCACAAGGCACGCGGCGCGGCCTGCACCACCACGATCCTGCCCACCAGGGCGCACAACGGGACGAGGGCAGGGCACTGTCGCGCGTTGCCGAAACGGCACCCTGTGCTGCAACCTAGTATATATCCTCGCTTGCCTGCAGCCGCCAAGTGAACGCCATGATGCTCCCATTTCCCTCCGCCCCCAGGTTCTGCGCGCGTGAACGGCACCGAGGTGCTGAACCTGCCTGCAATACGTACGTGCCCGCACATTGACACGTTGTGTCTTGTCCTTGCTACGCCATCCCCAGGTGCTGCGCGTGAACGGCACCGAGGTGCTCAACCTGGCGCACCTCAAGGAGCTGGTGGAGGGGGCGGAGGGGCGGGGCAGCCGCTTCGTGCGGTTCGAGCTGGAGGACGAGCGCGTCATGGTGGTGGACAGGTGGGGGGCGTGCTGTGGGGACGGTCCTGGTCAGCTATCAGCGTTTATTCCTGGGATACCCAAAGGTGAGTAACACTCAGGTGAGCACGGGGCGCAGTTGCACGAGCTCTGTTTTGCCTGCCGCTGGAGCCGAAGACGGACATGTCAAGAACGCCGGCAAGACCGAGTTCCGTTCAAGGCGCCTCGGCTTGTGTTTTTTGTCTGGTGTAAACTGTGGGGACGGGGCGTGTGCGTCGTCAGGCACCAGGAGGAAAGGGAAGCTGGTGGAGGGGGCAAAGAATCATAACTTATACGGTGCTCATGGCACTGAGGGGGACCGGAGGTGTTACTGTATCTAATTTGAAAACAGCTTGAATGGTCACTCCTGGTGGTCCTTCCCCTGACTATGCCCTTACTTGATACTGAAGCATTCGCTCGCTTCACGCACTGCCCCCTCAGGTCCCTGGCCACCGACGCCAACGGGCGCATCATGGAGCGGTACCGCGTGCCGTCCAGCGTGTCGGCCGACATCGCGTGAGGAGGAGGAGGAGGACATCCCCTGCTTCTTAGGAGCGGGACAGGACCTCCCCTGGTTCACAAAGCCGTACCGCGCGTCTTTCGCGGTTTCCGCGGGCAAGTTGTGACGGGTGCGGGTTCGGAAGTGGCCGGGACGTCCCCTGGTCGACACGTGCCCTCTGGCGTGTTCGGGCTGGCGCGGTGGGGGGAAGGTACCTGCGTAGGTGGAGGAACGCCCGAGCTGGCGCGAGGCGCATGTTCGTTAGTAGTATGGCAACAGGCAAACGCATGCATCAAGGCACCGAGGGGACGAGAGGGAACCTCCCTGCAGGGGCGGTACGTAAGTACGTGAGTACGGAGACATGTGCTGGCTGATGCGTGCTACACCCTCCAGCACCCTGTGTCCGAGGTGCTGTGTACAGCTAGTGCTGTTGTTGGTGTGTTTGTGTGTAAATGTGCACGTGAGATACCGTACACGCGCGCTTTGGCGACTGGGTCGGGACTGGGAAGGTTGCATGGGGAGGCTTGGGTGCGCTTCTGATTTTCCGTTCACGCGTCCGGCGCTGATCGTGCGCATCGTGTGGAGAGGTCGCCGTGAGTTCGTGGAGAGATGCAGCGAGCACTCTGGTTGACGCAGGCAGGTGTTCACTAGGTGACGACTGACAAGGATATGAGGTTGCAGCCGCTGTGTGTTTGCTTGGTTGTGTCAGCGGAATCTGCACTCCTGGCAGCCAAGTGTCGGTTGCTCTGCTCCCTGCCGACTACATATAAAAACCTAGGCCTAAGAGCGGAACACTGTTAAGCGTGTGAGTCGTTGCTAGCAGGGTGCTCGTCCGGTGGAGGTCGAACGCCTGAAGGATGGGCGGATGGCAACAGCAGGGAGCTGGATGGCAGGACTCATGCCGCACCTCTGCGACGCCTTTACGCGGTGCTTCCTTTCCCACTTCCTTTGCCGCACTACTTGATGCTATTGCCTTGGTTCACGTCAGCTGCGTCGCGCCCACCAGACAGCTTGCTTTCCTTTCGGGTTAGCTTGCAAGCAGAGGCTGACTCTTTCCAACAGGCACGCAGTTTGCAGCCAAAGCTTGCACTTTTTCTGACGTATATCAAGGTGGCGACACAGCAAACTGCGCTCGCCGGTCAGGGCCCAGCCTCGCCTTCGGCTACTTTACTGGTAGGTGAAACGCGCTCCACTTTCCTGTACCACCCGCTTGCCCTACTCTTTCCTGATCGTACATACCAGCTGCAGCTCGCCATTACTCGACGCTGATCTTGGACCCTGCTTGCCCGTGGCCCTCCCGTCCCGTCCCAGACAGCCCAAGCGTCCTGAACCAGGGGAGCTCCCCTGTGCTGAATACCGTCCTACCTTGTAACAGAGTTCCTGAGCCACAGCATGGACCAGCCTCGTTCCCAGGCCCGCGTCCTGCACCAGCACCTGCCCAGCGAGCTGCGCCTGCGTATCTTGTCGCTGCTGACCCCCAACGAGCGCGCCCTCGGCGGCCGCCTGGTGTCCCGCGACGCAGCCGACGGCCTCTGCGGGCCCGAGCACTGCACCGCGTACCTGTGCGAGCCTCTGCCGCCGTACGCCCTGACCTGCGCACACGTGGGGGAGCAGCAGGCGCGGCGGCTGCCCTTCACGCAGCGGCTCAGCCTGCTGGGCACGGCCGCCGCCAGCGGGAGCGAGGTCAACCTGGAGGTGGCCCTCAAGATGCTGCAGCCAAGCATCTTTCCGGACGTCCTTCAGGACGAAAAATCGAACAGCAGGATTTACGACTGCCGCCAATGCCTCGACCCAGGCGTGGAGGCTGTCAGCTATGGCCACCCGCAGCTGCTGGCCTGGCTGCTGCGCCACTGCCCGGGGCTCGTGGGCCCCAAACGCGTGCTATGGGAGGCGGCATGGCGCTGTGAGCTGGCGGAGCTGCAGTCGGTGTGGGGCACGCTACAAGCTGCGTATGTCAGCGGCACCAACCATGCCAACGGCACCAGCGGTGGTTGCAGCAGCGCTGGCGCGGACAGCCACAGCAGCAGCGACGGTGGTGACAGCAGCACCGACAGACATCGTCCCGTGCTCGATCAGGACGTGCTGGATGTTGCTGCCGAATCGTGCACCCCGGACGCTTTGGCCAAGGTGGAGTGGATGCTGAAGGAAGGTGCAGGCAGCTGCCGCCTGCAGGAGAGCACGGCAAGGGCCGCCGCCCACAGGGGGGACCAGGGCCGACTGCGCTGGCTGCGCGACCGCGGCTGCCCCATGGGCGGCCTGCGCACCCTTGAGGTCCTCCTGCGGCGCGCCGACCTAGCGGTGGTGCAGTGGGCCGTGGATGAGGGTGTGTGCGCTCTTCCTCCAGAGTGGGACGGCGAGCCCGGTGACTGGCCGAGCCTGCAGTTAGCGGCGGCGCAGAGCTCAGACGGGGTGGCAAAGCTGCAGTGGCTGCAGGAGCGCGGGTCCCCGCCCCTGCAGGGCCCTGACAACGATGAGGACGACTGGCTGCTCGACTTGACACATGCCGCAACTGAGGCAGGGCGGGTGGAGGTGGTGCGGTACCTGCATGAGGAGGTGGGCGAGGGCCGGGTGGTGCAGCGGGACCCGGAGCTCTTTGGGTGCGCAGCAGCCTACTCCAAGAGCATTCCGATGGCGGAGTTTGTGCGCCAGGCCGGCGCTGCCTTCACCCCAGCAGCCTTCAATGAACGGTGGATGCGCAGCGGCCACGAGAAGGCACTGCAGATGATCCGGTGGCTGACGACTGAGGCGGGGGTGGCGGCGCCGTGGATGGAGGGGTTGGGATGGGTGCTCCGTGATTGGCCTAACTACACGCCCGCGGATGGCCAGCAGCAGCTGGAGGCGGTGCAGCTGCTGGTGCGGGACGGGACCCACCCCTGGAACGATGCTTGGGGAGTCCCGGGGGTAATAACAGGCGCTGCGTGGCGCGGCAACACGGCCCTGGTGCAGTACCTCACGGCAACCCTGCAGCAACCGGTGAGCAAGGTGTGTGCGTGCATATGCCACGACGCGGTCTACGGCGGCTGCGAGGCGCTGCTGGAGTGGATGGTGCAGGAGCACCCGGGCTGCTTTGCTTCTTACTGTGACTACACAGGGGCCTACGTGAGTGCCGCCTCTCACGGCGACCGGGGCACGCTGGAGGCCCTGCGGCGGCTGGGCGTGCCGTGGAGCCTGGAGGACACCCTTGCGGCGGCAGTGCGGGACCGCTGCGGGGTGCCGGCCTTGCGCTGGCTGATGGAGCAGAGGATGCCGGTGGACTGGGAGGCGGATATGGACAGGAGTCTCTGTCTGGCGGACTATGACGAGGAGGTGCAGGAATGGCTGCGGGGCTTGGCGAATGCGGCTGCGTGGGCGGTTGCAGATCTGGTGGCGGCCGCGACTACAGCTGCGACTGAGCGTACGGCTGCGGCTTTCGCTGCGATTGCGGCTGAGGCTGTGCGTGCAGCTGAGGCTGCAGCTGCGAAGGCGACTGCGACGGCAGCTACGGCGGCAGCTGCGACGGCGTCGGCAGCTGCAGCGGCGGCTGCGGCGGCAACTGCAGCTGCGAATACGGCTGCGAGTGCGGCTGCAACTGCAGCGAGGGCTACGACTGCGGCTACGACTGCAGCTGCGGTTATGACTGCTGGTACGGCGGTAATTGCAGCTGTGGCTGCAGCTGAGGCTGTGGCTAAGGCTGTGGCTGCTGGTGCTGGTGCTGCTGGGGGGGACGCCTGAGCTTCGGCCGGTGGCTGGATGGGGCTGGGTGCAGTAGGGTGCGGTTCTGCGGTATAGGGATGTAGCAAGCGTGCATCAAAACAGTGACAGGGACTAGAAAGCGAGTGCATGGGCGGTTACTAGCAAGGGTGGCGACCGAGGCTGGTGCTGCAGGCAGCTGCTTACCTTTTGAGTGGTTCGGCCAACCGTGTCGGTGGCCCCACGGCCCACGTGGGACTGGGGCTGGGGGTACGGTAGTAGGATGTGGTGCAGGGATGTACAAAGCATGAATGGAACAAGGCAACATTTTACAAGAGAGCGAGGGCATAGACGGGGCATGGGTGTGGCCAGGGACGCTTCGGGCTCAGGCTGCTGTCCAAGGCTTCAAGCATGCCATAAGGGTATTGCCATTGCACTTGTTGTGTGTGGAGGTGCTGTTACGGGAATCGGGATGCATAACCCGTCACAGACACGATCAGTTGTTACAGGGCAAGCAGGAGAGCACTCACCATGATTACTGGACGTATTGCCTTGCGGGAGACTGCATGCGACCTGGGGACGCGCCGTAAGGAAACACTGGCTGCTGGCTGACGCTGTGTTGCTGCTGTTGTTGTGTAGCGATGAACAAGTCTCAGTTGCACTGCAGTTGGGCTAACGGGGCGCCCCTAGAGTGCGGACCACAGTATGCGGGCTTGGAGCCTTGGAAGTCGCGTGCACTTTTGTGCACCTTAGTGCACCGCAGCGTAGGCGTGGGCTCAAGGTGGGGGTGGGGAGATGGGGGTTGGGAGTGGAGCTGAAGACCTCACTGGTACCGGTGATCAGGGTCCTATCGAATAGGCCCAGCATTCCTTAGCGCTGCGGAGCCCACATGTACTACAGAGTTTCAATCCTTCCTGTTGGTCTACCGACAAGTAGGTGCACGTGCCCTTGCCCTTGCCAGCGGGGCTCCGAGCAGGGGAGCAAGGGTATCAATGAGTCGCGTGTCGCTCAACGGACATGGATTGTGGTGCGTGTCGCATCCCACCATGCCTTTTCACCGTGATCTCCCCCTGTCCATGCCGCGGCTTATCGTACGCAGTATAGTGTCCCACGAGCTGCCGTACTTCGCTTAGCAACGTAGCACATCAAGTAGCTTGATCACTTTGAATCTAGGTGATGGGCCTTTTTACTTGATGCTACTGCCATGGTGATAGTCAGCTGCGTCGCGCCCACCAGACAGCTCGCTTCCCTTTCGGGTTAGCCTTGCAAGCACAGGCCGACGCCTTTCTGGCGGGAACTGCAGTTTGCAGCTTAAAGCTTGCGTTAGTTCTGACGTAATCAGCAGTCGCAAACTGGGCTCGGCGGCCAGGGCACAGCGTCACCGCTCGACCAGTTGGTGAGACGCGCCCCAGCTTCCCGTAACAGCCTTTTGCACTCGTCGGCTTCTATATTGAAGACCATGTCAGCTTGCCGTTCCCTGACGCTGACCCTGGGCGTTGCCCTGTTGCCCTCCCGCCCTGCCCCAGCGTTCTGATCTTCACAGCGGCCTCCGTTCACTCCTTGCCCTCCCCGCCACTGCCTCCCCGCGCACAACTCAAGGAGTTTCCTGGCTACAGCATGGACCAGCCTCGTGCCCATGGCCGCGTCCTGCACCAGCACCTGCCCAGAGAGCTGCAGCTGCAAGTCCTTAAGCTGCTGCCCCCCAACGAGCGCGCCGTCGGCGGCCGCCTGGTGTCCCGCGACGCAGTCGACGGCCTCTGCGGGCCCGAGCACTGCACCGCGTACCTGTGCGAGCCTCTGCCGCCGTACGCCCTGACCTGCGCACACGTGGGGGAGCAGCAGGCGCGGCGGCTGCCCTTCACGCAGCGGCTCAGCCTGCTGGGCACGGCCGCCGCCAGCGGGAGCGAGGTCAACCTGGAGGTGGCCCTCAAGATGCTGCAGCCAAGCATCTTTCCGGACGTCCTTCAGGACGAAAAATCGAACAGCAGGATTTACGACTGCCGCCAATGCCTCGACCCAGGCGTGGAGGCTGTCAGCTATGGCCACCCGCAGCTGCTGGCCTGGCTGCTGCGCCACTGCCCGGGGCTCGTGGGCCCCAAACGCGTGCTGCGGGAAGCGGCATGGCACTGCGAGCTGGCGGGGCTGCAGTTGGTGTGGGGCACGTTACAAGCTGCGTATGTCAGCAGCACCAACCATGCGAAGGGCATCAGCGGTGGTTGCAGCAGCGCAAGCGCGGACAGCCACAGCAGCGGCGACGGTGGTGACCGCAGCACCGACGCACATGGTGCCGTCTTGGACCAGGACGTACTGGATGTGGCGGCCGAGTCGTGCACCCCGGACGCTGTGGCCAAGATGGAGTGGGTGCTGAAGGAAGGTGCAGGCAGCTGCTGCCTGCAGGAGAGCACGGCGTATGCCGCCGCCCACGCGGGGGACCTGGACCGGCTGCGCTGGCTGCGCGACCGCGGCTGCCCCATGGGCGGCCTGCGCACCCTTGAGGTCCTCCTGCGGCGCGCCGACCTGGAGGTGGTGCAGTGGGCCGTGGATGAGGGGGTGTGCGCTCTGCCGCCTGAGTGGGACGGCGAGCCTCCGGAGTGGGACGGCGAGTCAGGTGACTGGCCAAGGCTGCAGATAGCGGCGGCCCAGAGCTCAGACGGGGTGGCAAAGCTGCAGTGGCTTCAGGAGCGCGGGTCCCCGCCCCTGCAGGGCCCTGGTGATGGTGAAGACGACTGGCTGCTCGACCTGACGCGTGCAGCGACGGAGGCAGGGCGGGTGGAGGTGGTGCGGTACCTGCATGAGGAGGTGGGCCAGGGCGGGGTGGTGCAGGGGGACCCGGAGCTCTTCGGGTGCGCAGCTACCGACTCCAAGAGCATCCCAATGGCAGAGTTTATGCGCCAGGCAGGCGCTGCCCTCACCCCGGCAGTCTTCAATGGGCCACTGATGAGCAGCGACCCTGACGAAGCACTGCCAACGGTGCGGTGGCTGACGGCTGAGGCGGGGCTATCTTCAGCGCCGGTGATGTCCCTGTTGGGGGCGTTCATCTGGAGGTGGGCTAACTACACGCCCGCGGATGGCCAGCAGCTGATAGAGGCAGTGCAGCTGCTGGTGGGTTCCGAGGCCAGGGACCAGGGCGCCCCATCGGTGGCACAACCCGGGGCGACAACTGTTGCTGCTTCGTGCGGCAACACGGCCCTGGTGCAGTACCTCGCAGCAAGCGTGCTGCAGCAACCGGTGGACAAGGTGTGTGAGCAGATATGCCGTGACGCTGCCGAGCGCGGCGGCTGCGAGGAGCTGCTTGAGTGGATGGTGCAGGAGCACCCAGGCTGCTTTGCCCGCGCCTCGCCCTACTATATGGCCGCCGCTAGGGGCGATCGGGGCACGCTGGAGGCCCTGCGGCGGCTGGGTGTGCCGTGGGGCCCGCATGACACGGTTGCGGCGGCGGTGTACGAGTGCGCTGGGTTGCCGGCCCTGCGCTGGTTGGTGGAGCAGGGCATGCCAGTGGGTACGGAGGCGAAAATGGACAGAAGTCTGTGGGTGACGGACTACGATCATGAGGTGCAGGATTGGCTGTGGGGCTTAACGACTTCGGCTGCGGCCGCTGGTGCTGCTGGGAGGAACACCTGAGGTTTGGTAGGATGGGCTGGATGGGGCTGGGTGTGGTAGGATGTGGTGCAGGGGCATGCCAAGCATGTATCAAGACAGTTGCAGGAGGACCAATGGGCTAATGCATTTGGGCGCGCGGTTACTCATGAGGTTAGCGACAGGGGCTGGGGCTGTTGGCAAGGCTGCTGCTGTACAAACTTGATCATCTGTGGTAAAGCTGTATCGGCACGCGCAGGTCTGGGACTGGGTGTGTCCGGGGACGCTTGAAGCCCAGGCTACCGTTCAAGGCTTAACAGACACCGCAAGGGAATTACCTATTGCACGTGGTGTGTGTAGATGAGCATGCCTTGATTGCACGGCAGTTGGCTTGCTAGGTTTGCTGAAGATGCGGTCTGTGCGTGGTTTGAACGTTACGTTTTTTGCATCACAGATCGTTGCGCGCTAGCGTCGTTCCCACGCAGCATACGCCTGCCATGCGCGGGTACGTAATCGCTTTTTACCCGAGAATGCATGAGTCTATGCCATTTTCCCTATGGCCCCTTTTTACCGCTTTGGCTTGTAGGTGGTGGGTGGTGGGCTTGTGTGGATCAGCTCTGCTCGTGGTCGTAGTTGTCCCCTGCGTACAAACTTTCAACGCTGTGGTTCTGGTACATAGCTGCCTGTAGTTGCGTGCAACGCGTGTGATGTAGGTCAGACACCAGGGGTGCATAGAACTGTGTGCATGTGGACAAGCGTGCCGGGGGGCCAAGGGTCCCGAGGCCACACAGTTTGTTTGGTGCCGTGTTGGTGCAGTAAGCGGTGCATATCGGTCCGTGGAGCCGGAGCTTGCCCGGACTAAAGTGAGCAGGTGTTTTGCGGTACACCACGCATCCGTAATGCAAGAGCAGGATACCGCCTGGACTCGTGCGTGGGTAATTTGTTGAATCTGGCAGGGAAGGAGGTGCTGCTTGCCTCCACCACCTTCCACTATTGAAATAAACGTGCTCCGTTGCCATTGTCGTCTTCACTATGGAAACGTGCTCCCTGCGTCCCTGGCCGTTGCCGTCTCTGCAACCTGCTGCATCCTAGGATGAAGAGGCCCAGAGGCAGCTCAGTAAGAGGGTAGGTGTTGCCCCAGCTGCTGTCGGGTAATCACCGAAGAGCCCTGGAACAATCATTGCTTAGTTGCAACCCAGGAAAGCGGGAGCTGCTTTTGCACGCACGACGTCGAGTTCCGTAGATTGGCATGAGGCTGGACTCGCCCACATGAGTAGTGTGCACATGCTCTGACGGTTCCACGCCTCCACCAGGCCCCTGGCTCAGCCTGGCCTCAACCCGTTGAACCTCCCCTGCAGTGTCCTCGCTCCCCGTGGCCTGTAGCATGCGACAAGGGGAAAGGCCGGTTGAGCGGACTTTCAACGCAAGGCGACTTGGCTGAAATTCAACAAATGTACCCATTACAGAACCCGCACTTCGATAGCCGTTCGTCCGAAACTTTGCGCACGATGTTCCGCCTGCTCAGAGCGACATAAATGGGCCCATTGCTTTTGCCCATAGCCTGCTTGCTTACTGTCGCTAGTATATCTGCACTGATGGTTCGCTGGTTCTCTCGCGGCGAGCATGCAACGGAGGCAAGAAGGGGTAGTTGCGGTGGCCAGCCCGGGCTACGTCGCTTCCAGTAATCAAGATTTTGCGGCAGAGCAGTGTGTTGGTGCCTTCTTACGGGACGTGCGGTCGCCCTGGGCAGGGTAGAATGACAGCTGCTGACTATTAAGGCCCTTCCGCTGCAACATGTGCCCCTCCCTTTCCAGGGCTCAACGGAGCCAGTGGATGGCGATGACAGGCAAGTCGCCACTTGCGATTCCGCAACCTCCGTGGGTCCCACAGGCCCCGCAGCCTCGCTTGGCCGTGGAGCCCTCGAGCCCGCAGCCCAGGGAGGCTCCCCTGTTGCTTCCCAACGTGAGGCGCTTCAACCCAGCAACCGCAGCAGGCGCGCAATACAGCTGCTGAACGAAACAAGCAAGCTGCTGCGCAGTCAGGGCGAAGCCCTGGCCGCCAGTGCCGAGGACGAGGACGTGGACTCAGAGGTGGTCTCGCCCCAAGAAGCAGCAGCAGCTGTTCAAAGGTTCCTTAGCCGCAAGCTCTCCCGCAGCGCCAGCAGGCCCGCTCGTGAACCCACAGCTCAGCCAGAGCGCAACACAGATCATCAAACCGCTGAGGGTGGCTTGCGGAACGAGGATATCCTACCAGGGGAGGGCGGTACAGCAGCTGGCACGGTAGGGACCGAGGCGGAGGCTGCAGCAGCGGAGCCGAAGGCAGAGGCTTCCACACATGCATCCGGGGAGGCTCTGGAAGCTGCCGCTGACTCCACCACGCAGCAGGCGGAGCAAGCGGAGGGTGCCCTGCAGTTGGAGAGCTCGTCCTCCGCAGGCGGCGCTGAGGACGTGCACCTCGCCCTAGCACCAAACTTGGGTGCCCTGGTGGCAGGCCACCGGGCGCCTGGGGGCGGCAGCTAGTTGGCCCCGCTACTGACCAGCGCGGCGGGTCGCTGGTCACGCAGGAAGTGTCTGCAGCGGCGGGTGGCGTGGGCGGCGGCAGTGTTTGTGGTGATACTTGTCGAAGGCCAAGGGCATGGCAGCGACCGTGCCACAAGCTATCTATTGGCGCTGAGGGGCGTTTGGAGGTGTGTTGATGGTATGACAATGCTGGTGAGCACGCGCAGCGTCCTTCGCCAACGGAATGGTGCAAGCCATTTTCATTAGACACGAAGGAATAAGGTGCGAATGGGGAAGGAGAGCAGATGTACGTGCTTTTGCGCTGCGTTTGGAGCCAATAGTTCCCTGAATGCAAATCCTTGCTGGAAGACGAGTAAGCATCTGCATACCGGAACGGCACTTCCCACTCAATAATGGCAGGCGCTCGTGGTTTTGCTGTATGAGTAGGCAGGCTTCACGCCGCAAGGCGTGCTTGAGTTGCCAGAAATGGTGTTGTGTGCTTGTGCCCAGTAAGCGGGCGTTCCTGCAGGGTGCATGCCTTGAACTGCTGTGAAGGCTAAGTGTGTCCACGCATCAGTGCAGTGATAAGTGAAGCCCGTGCCTGTCTGTACCTGTACGTTATGACACACGTAATTACTTCCTTTGTCAGCCTCCGCCTCCGCACTGCAGGATGCCTTGCGTATGTGGTCTGGGAGTTTGCGTTTGTGCCGTTCATTTTCTTTTAGGATTCAATATTGTCATAAGCCTCCACCTCTGCACTGCAGGGTGCCTTGTGGGGAGCCTGGGGGTTGTGTTTTGGTGCTGTTTGTTTCCCTTGTGATTTAAGCAGGAGGTGTAACCGCTCACTTGGGATAAGCACGTGTGCACGTCCGTGGCTCACAAAGGCACGTGGCAAAGTCGGTTGGGCGATGAGGCTCCGTGCTACGCGGTTAGGGACATTGGCATGCACAGTGGAGCCGAAACGCTACCGCATCTCAACTGTAAGCGCATCGTGGGTGAAGTGTTACCGGTAGCCTTGTCTCGCGCTAGGTGGTTTCGGACGTGTTTTCAGCGAACATTTCGCAAATACCAAGATTGGGTCGAGCGGGATCCTACATGTTATTATAACCAATAATAGCTGATTCGTGCCCAAATAGCCAAGATGGACGATGGCGAGGATGCTCCTTTGCCTCAAGTACTTCCCCCGCCTCGGCCTGTGTACATACGGTCCCTCCGGGAAACATGCATAAACACATTGTCTCAATACAGGGCTTGCCTTGGTAAGGAGCGGGGAGTTGCATACTGCTTTCCCCGGAGGAACAGCGTGCGCAACTGAGCCCACGTATGGCATGCGCCCCGAACACCAGGCGACCTTGGCTGGGTGGAAGCTGAGGACGTTCGCGCGATCATCGCAATGTGCACCAAAGATCAACTGGCTCAAATCGAGGATGAAACACTGTGGGTCGCGCGTTTTTCGCGTGCTGCCGGTCGCAACCCCCCGCCCCTGGTGCAAACGTTGCACCAACTGGCCTTGCGCAATCCCCCCAAGCCCCTAACACCGGCTCAGCGCTCTCCTCCCCGCACCCGCATCTGCCCGGCTGCTCATGCAGCCGCCGTTCTTGCGACGTGTCTTTCACTTCACTCGTATTGTTTTTAAACACGTCCAAGCGTCCCTCGCGCAAGCGTCCGACGCATTCTCGCATGACCCCATGACATCTCATTCCGCTATCCTAGGCCGCACGTGGTTCCCCCCGTTGCTCCCATGGCCCCGACCCCCGAGAGAAGGCTGCCATTGCAGTCCTTACAGTTGCACATGGCACATGGCATCCTCCCACCGGTGCCGGTACTTCCTCGTGGCTCCATGTTGCCATGCCGCGACAAGGCAGCCATCACGAAGCTCCTTGGCACACGTGGGGTCTTGGCCAGTCTACAACGGGAGGGCCGTGTTGCTTACACACGTGTCATGTGGCGCGGCTGAGTCCCACGTGGCTCCACGTGTCCCCGCCGTGCCTCCCCCAGGGAGGGCAGCCAGCGCGACCTGTCGTGGTACACGTGGCACGTGTGGCGGCGCATCTTCAGCCAGGACCTGGGCAACCCAGACGCGTACGAGGTGGGGGCAGCGGATTGTGTTACGGGTGCCAGGGCGGAGAACAAGGGCGTGTTGCGTGCGTGGGCCAACTACTGCTATGTACGTGTCGGCTTCCCACTCACCGGTAGGCGTCACCGGTAGGCCTCCCTGTGACAAGCCGCTTTGGTGCGTTTGCGTTACGCTGGTACCCAGGTGCCCCCCTTGGAGACGGATGAGCCGGAGGACTACGTGCCGCCGCGAGGGGTGGACGCAGAGCCAGGTGTGTTACCGTGTGCAGTGAGGCAGGAAACGAGCTGGTCCCCACCGTGCCAGGCGGTGGTTGCGGCGCCTGGTGCCGTACCGCACTGCACGGCCAGGAACACCGAGCGGGAAAGCTGTGTACCAGGCCCGAGCAACAGTACGCTGTCATATGACCGTGGCATTACGCCGCGGCTTTTGGACCGTGGCAGTCAACATGCTGTGGGTTGAGTGCAGGGGCAGGAGTGTTGCCATGCACCCGCAGGCCGGAAGCGTACTTGTTCCGCGCTGCCCCGCTGCGTACCTGACACGTACCTGACACATGTTCGTCGTCTACCCACACGCGTCCCTGTATCCCTCCCCCCAAGGGGACTACCGGCGGCTGTACGCCATGCGTCAGCAGGAGCTGGCCGACAGGGCGGCGGCGGCCAAGGAGCGCATCGCCGCCGCCTACCAGCAGGTGGAGGCCAACAAGGAGGGCCGCAAGGCCAAGGTGTGTGTATCACAGCGTGGGTAACAGCGTATGTGTGGGAGGCGTTTCCGGTCCTATGATTGGTGGTTGTGCTGCTGGGCCGTCAGCAGCGGCCTGCCAGCAGAGAAGGCCAACGACGCCAGGGCCCCTGCCACACGGGATCCGCTCCCGGCGTGCCAAGGGCCTTACGTAAGTCAGCAAGGTCTTGCGCTGCTGCTACAACTATCAATGCTGCTCCATTGGCCCACAGCCAATTGCTCAAGGGGCACTTCCTGGACCCCCACTCCCCTGCAGATGATCGACGCGCTCATGCCCGCCAAGCGCCGCCTGGTGGGCGCCACGCCAGCCGCCCGCGCACACGCCGCCGCCTCCGCCGCCAGTGCCTTCGCCCACAAGCCGCGATCCGACAGCCGCAGCAGCCTCATGGCCAAGCCGGGGGGGCAGCTCAAGCTGCTCAAGGAGCTGGGGTGAGTGTATTAGGGGACTGGGTGGTGCGCCTCATGATGATGCACCAGTAGGTTGTAATGCGTTGGGTCGGGAAGCAACTTAGCGTCTACACACAGCTCAAGCTGCTCAACGAGCTAGGGTGAGTGTTATATGGGGACTGGGTGGTGAGGTTGGGGGGCTGCAATGCCGTGGCGCACAGCTCTAGCTGGTCAAAGGGCTGGGATGGGTGGGCCTTGGGCGGCTGTGCGTGCTGGGCGGTGGGCGGTGGGGATTGTCACAATACGGTCACAATCTACTTCTCCACAATAAGAATGGGCCTCGGCATGAGGTGCAAGCTGTATCGAAGGCGAGCGTCTGACACATCTCAATCCGCTAACAGTATCAGACGTATCGGTATACCACAAGCACAATGCCTTTTGCCTGCTGGCAACCAACTTAACCCACGCAGGTTGGTCAAGAAGGGTGGTGGCGCGCCCAAGCCCGTCGTGACACGTGTCGTGCGGCCCGCCGCGGCGCCCGCCGCCCGCGGCGGGGGCCTCAGCTGCAGCAGCATGGCGGGGGCGCAGCTGGTGGCACGTGCCTCAGGCGTGGGGGCGGGCGCCGTACAGCGAGGAGGAGCAGCAGCGGCGGTGGCGGCGCGAAGCCAGCAGCAGAGCACAGTGGAACTGACGCCGGCGGCGGCGGCGCGCGCGGCGGCGGTGGCAGCGGCGCGGGCGGCGGGGTCGAGCGGGGGGCCAGGGAGGCCTGTGGGTGCTGCAGGGCCTTCCTCAGGGGCCTCTGGGGCGCCTGTGGGGAGCAGGTTGCTTGGGGGTAAGAGGCCGGGGGAGGGGGATGCCGGGGGGTCTCCTGGGGGTGCTAAGGCGGCGAGGGTGGGGCCTGGGGGAGGGCCGGGGACGATAGGTAGCAGGCTGCTACCGGTCGGGCCGCCGGGGAGGCAGGGGGCGGGTGGGAGTGGGGTTGCGGGTGCTGTGGGCTTCAGGCCGAGCCCCGTGAAGCATGGGGCTGGGGGGACGGGGGCGGGGGCGAACGGCCGGGGGCAAGGGGGCGGAGGCGGCCGGATGGCAGCGGCGGGAGGAAGCGCACGTGCGGGTGGTGGTGGTAGTGGCGGTGGTGGGAGGTCCACGCTGCTGATGGACGATGATTTGTAGGGTTTGGTGGGTCTGGAGGCTGAGTGGTGATATGCTTAGAAGCGTGCCGTGCGCAGTGTAGGGGGCATGCAAGGTGCACCGTTAGCGACGCTAGTCCAGAGCGACCGTAACCGCTGAGGCATGGGCCTGGGCCGCGTTGCCAAGTGCCCGTGTGGGCTTCCTGGTTGCTGGCACATCGCCTGTGCCAGGCGTGTGCCAGGTGTTGTCTAGCGAAGCTGTGAAGCACACGTGTGAAGGCGCTGTGTTGTGCCATAACTGTTACCGATGGGTCACCCCTGATCACGGATACATGCACGGCGGGCGCTTGGCAGTCATAGCTGGTGGCAATTCTAGCGAGTACTTGTTTTTGGGCTGCTGATGGCCGTTTTGATAGGGCCAGATAGGGCCCAGGAGTCAAAAAGGCGTAGACTGAACGCCAGCTGGAGCACGTAGGTAGGCCACCAGGTGGCTGCATAGGTTTGGATGGATCATGATAGATTCATGTATTGAGTTGGTCAGGTGTTGGTTCTCATGGGAATCGTTCGGTTGTGGCCGTACGCGGCACGGCGACAGAGCCGAAGGTCTCAGCCGGCAATGCTGCGGTGGAGACCCGGGGTTGGAGCCTGCTGTAGCTGGTGACATCAGCAGTGGTTCTGGCTGACGTGGTATGACGGCGTTCGACAGGGAGTGAGCGCGTGGGTTGGAGCTTGGAAGGAAGCGTGTTGGGGGCAGCGGGAGCTCGTGGAAATTCAGTAGGACCCGTCGGGCAAAAGGGATGCGTGGCTGCCTGGATGTTGTAGTACGAGTATGATGCAGACTTGGGGGCCTTGCTGGCCGTGGTGGCTCCACATGCCTGCTTTCTAAGCCCGATCAGGGCCGCCCCCTTGCTTACCACATGGCATGCGGTCGATCGTCGGTGCTGGTCGGTGCTTTGCCAGCACGGCTGTCATGTCACTAAAGCCGCAAAGGAGCTCCCTTAACCCCCCATCCTTTGCGCCTCAGGTGCCACACGCTCCCCCACGCGTCGGGGTGTGAGTACGCCTTCGCTTGAATGAACATATCCAGCTGTTCGGCCGCCCCCAGACGCCCTTCACACGTGCTGTAACACTGACAGCCAAGGAGGAAGCCACGAGCACCGCTTCGGCCTCCCCTCGGGGCCTGCAGTTCATTGTGGCATAAAACACCGGCAAGGAAATTTCACCCGGCCGTCTAGCTTCCGCATTTATTGCGTCTTTCGCCGTGCTGGACAGGTCCGCTGCTGCTGACACGAGATGGTCATCGGGGCCTTGCCATTGCCAGCCGTGCTCAAGCGAGCACACCCGCAGTGCTCTCGAGCCCTGCATCAAGTGCAGTCATAAGCACAGGGCACTACGTACAAAGAGCCCAGACGCCGCGTTTCCATAACCCTACAAATCCTCGTCGACCCTGCTGGCCGATTCGCCCTCTAACGACGTTGATTGCAGGACACCAGGTAACCCAAAAGCTGGCGCGTACGGGGCCAGGCCGGTTCTGCGTTGGCAAACAGAGCCTAGCCATTGTCCGAGAAAGAACGAACGTGTCGCCATGGGTGTCCTGGCGGATACCAGTACCGCGTGCCGGCTATCGTGCCGGCTATCTCCAGCCTCCTTTTATGGATACTTCATAAAGTCAGCCCTGCGCGTAATACGTCCTCGGCTGGGTAGCCTGACTTGAGCGACCCATGGGTCCTTCCTACGCGACTGCTGCTGGCGCTGTTGGCCGCAATACCCTTCTGCCGCTTTGCGAATGAACGTAAGCCTTGCAGAAAAACGATGTGATGTCCGTCTTGTTGTTTCGCCGCTTTGCAGTTGACCTCAAGCGTTCGGTGCAGCGGCGGCGGTCGAAAAGCAGCAGGAGGGCCGGCAGCAGCAGCGGTATTCCAGTCACGATGAGCTACACGACCCTTTTGTTCGAGATGCCGGAGTTCCTTGCGCTTTCTGAGGAGCAGAAGATAAGACAGTTGCTGCGGACGCTGCGCACGGCAGACCTGATGACAGCGGAGTACTGGGGGGAGACCGCCGAGCTGAGGGCGGAGGCACGTGCACTGAGGGCGGAGGCACGTGCGGCAAAAGCGGAAGCACGTGCACTGAGAGCGGAGAGCCACGCAGAGGCAGCGGCGGCGCGTGCGGAGGCAGCGGAGGCACGTGCGGAGGCAGCGGAGGCACGTGCGGAAATGCAGGCGGTGAGGGACAATGTGGCAGCGCTCGAGGAGGCCGCAGCCCGTGCTGTGGAGCTGATAATGGAGCAGGTGTCGCAGGGCGGCCAGCTGGAGACCGCCAACGCGACAGCCGCGGTGGAGGAGTAGGGTGCACGTGGCTTGTGGCCAGCAGCCGGCCTGCGAAGGTGAGGGTATGCCAGGCATTCGACCAGCGGGCCAGGTCTGCCGCTCTGCCCAATGCTCAATGTGCAGCTTGTGGCCAATGCAGCGGGTAGGTGTTGATGCTGAGCAGAGTACAAGGCATGCAGAAAAGTGCATTACAGTAAGCAGGGGAGACCCCCTCTTCGGACCGTATGTTGATCTACCGTACTGTCAGCACGTATCAGTACCGTAGTAAGCGTTGCCTGTAAAGGTGGTGCTTGTTGTTCCTGGCGACGTGCCGAGCAAGCGCCCATGGACATTGGTGGAACCCCGCTGTTTATGTGGAAATGCGTGCCCTGATGATGAACTGCGCCCTGCACCACGTGGCATGCAGGTGTCTCCAGCTAGCCGTGCCGTACGGGCGCAACCTGGGCCGCAGCGAACCAGCGATCTGATGGCTGCACCACAGGTGGCCAAGCGCACGCGTTGCGGATGGAGCAGCAGGCTGTGTGAGTCGGCACAGGTCGGCACGGCGGCGTTGAAAACACAGCCGTGCGTGCTTGTGGGCGGCCATGTGTGTTAAGGTCACAAGGAGGAGCAGCCGCGAGGTGGAGGGCAGCAGCAGGGAGAAGTGAGGGCTTCGCATGTGCGGGATACACGGCGCGTCTACGGATCGGATTGTCGTAGACTGGACCCCTTGCGCCATTGCACACGACTCGTAATTTTGGTGTACCGTAGCAGTTGGTAGCTGGATGCGCAGGACCAGGCCGGCGCAGTGATCGGGCTTGGTAAGGATTGAGGCATCCTAGCCAGATGTGCTGAACAGCAAGAGCGTGCAAGGAGGTGTGCATGGGGATAGGGACGTTTGCTGGGCGCGCATGCATTGGGTTCAGGGGAGTTGCAGTTGTAGATGCAGTCTGACGCAGTACCTATTGTGCCTGGTATTGTTTGGCACGGCTCACACGAGTAGCAAAGCGCAAAGGCAGCTTGCTTGTGGTCTAGCAACGGGTATACCGGTATCGGTACCAGGGTATGGAGGTGCACGCCAGGTGTCCCTGCTGAGTTACGTTGCGGCTTGCGGGCCTTGCAATAATGGCAAGCCTGCCCTTCCAGCACACTCGTGCCGTACAAGTGGTAGGGCATGTTGGCACCTGCAACGCTGTAACGGCCTACAGTACCCTGCTGGCTCGCCTGGCCACACGAATGTGCCTGTTCACAGACCAACACCATACCACAATACCAGGCAGTTCTCGCCCCCCAGGAGCAGCAAGCGGGAGCATCTTGCGATGACCGCAACCTAACGCACTACAAGCGCGCCAGCAGCCCACCGACCGCAATGCATGTATCCCGCTCAGTCACCTAGACCTGCGTGCCTGCACCAACCCCACCAACATGCAGCACCACCAGTTACTGCAGTGCCTCAACATGGTACATGTCATCGAGCCTGCCTACCTGCCTAGGCGACCACTCCAATCCACTCCTCAGCCTCTCCTAATCACTCAGCACCTACCACCAAATCCTCACCATAACGCTCACCGTAACCAATCGCACGTCCCTCGTTCAGCAGCACCCGCTCGCAACCGCCACGCGCTCCTCCACCCGCCCCGCACCCGCTCCACCCTCCTCCCCCTCCCCACTCCCACCGCTCCCCAGGCAGCCCCCATCCTCCCCCGACGCCACCACCTGCGTCTGCTTGTTCATGTGGTCCAGCAGCACCAGCCGCGTGGGGCCCCCGCTGGTGGGCCAGTGCGCCCCCACCTGCTCGCACAGCCGCTCCAGCAGCTCCGCCGGGCTGCAATCCTCCGGCCGCACACGCAGCAGCCCCTCGCACGCCACCGCCAGGCGGGGCGAGGACGTGAACAGGTACTTCATCACCACCTTTAGCCGACCCAGTGTCCGCGACTGCTCGTGCCGATGCAGCCGCTGCTCCACGCTGCTCCCGCCCCCGCTGGCCCCACCTGTCCCCGCCTCAACCTCCCCGTCACTCCCACTCCCACTCCCTCCCGACCCGCCATCGCTTGCATATCCTCCTTCTAAAAGGGCCCCGCCGGCCGCTGTTCCTTCCCGCAGTTGCTTCGCCCGTATCCGCTGCATCTCCGCCTCCCTCCTCGCCACCCGCAGCAGCTCCCGCTCCGTGTCCCTCGCGTGTGTGCTCGCACACTGCTCCGCGTACATCCTGATGAACGCCTGCAGCACCTCCGGCTCCCTCCACGCCCACACCAGCTCCTGCTCCCCCGTGCCACTGCCACGTGCCGTGTCCCCACGCGTCGTGCCGCTGCCACGTGCCAGCAGCTCCCTGCCCTGCTGCGTGAAGGAGAAGCGGATGCGGTGGAACAGCAGGGGGTCCTGCACCGCCCCGCGCCCCACCATCAGCGCGTGGCAGCCCGAGGCCTGAAGCAAGGCGTGCGCGCGATCCACTGACACCACGTCGCCGTTGCCCACCTGCGGGGTGTAGGTTAACAGGGGTGTGGGTTAACGGGTTGGTGACATGTGCATGCGTGCAGCAGGGCGTGGGTCTGGTCCACTGACACCACGTCGCCGTTGCCCACCTGCGGGGTGTGGGGTGTGGGTTAACGAAGGCTAGGGCTAGTGGGATGGTGGTATGTGTGCCCTTGAGGGCCATGTGCGGCGCTAGTGCGGACACAAAAGGCCACATCTTTGTGGTCCACATTTGGTGCACATGCTTGCAAACAGTATACGCGTGGGACCATGCAAACGGCTGAGCGACGTACAATGTACGACACTACATGACAGAAGCCGACGAGTCGCAATGGCTGCGTGCTTGTGTACGCCACGTAAGCTGCGACGCGGCGTGGTGCGGCCATTCTACCAGTACACGTCCAGCTCCAGCTCCCACTGCGATGACAGGCTCCGACTGGCAGCTGGACCGCCACCCGCACAGTGCTGCAATCCCATCACCGGTATCAAGACCAGGCCCCGTACGGTTCCGCTCCGACAAGCTAGTGCTATGCTAAGACATCAAGCCGCGGCCCCCCTCTCACCACCGGTATCCGCAGCAGCTGCACGGCGCGGGCGGTGAGGGACCAGTCGGCTGCTCCGCTGTACGCCTGGCGCTTGGTGCGGGGGTGCAGCGTGATGAAGGACGCGCCGGCCTCCTGCGGTGCGGAAGACGCGGTACACGTGCATATGATTCGGGCTGCGAGCTTGCGGCTCGGTACGGTACGCAGAGGCACGACACACGTGTGTGCTGGCACGTGCCTGCAGTTGGTGCAACCCCCGGTGGAGGCGCCCGTCAGCCATCCCCGCGCCTGGCACGTTGGAATAACGCGCATGGCAGTACGATGCCGCAGCAGCAGCGCCTTAACAATGCCTGCACTGCGTAAGCAACCCGCCTCTGCCGCTTGTCCGAAACAAATCCTGCACCAGCTGTGTACGTCCGCACGTGTATTGATGGCATATCCGCAGCGTAGCACTTGCAAGTTTACCAGCTGCCAATCACACATGCATGTCATCTTGTAGCCCATGACACCTTCCCCCACCTGCGCCGCCAGCAGGTTCTCCTCGAACAGCGACGTGTCGCCGAATCCCGCCCGCAGCTTCACGCTGACGGGCGCCCGCCCCTCCACCGCGCCCACCATGGCCCGTACGATGTCGTACAGGCGCTCCGGCGTGCGTAGCAGGCTGCTGCCGGCCCCATTGCCGGTGACGGTGTTGGCGGGGCAGCCGCAGTTGAGGTCCACGCGTGGTGCGCGCTTCACCTGTTGGTTGTAATCACCATTCACCAACCCATGCGTGATGTTTCCTATCCTACCATTAAGCAAGCGCGTGCACTTGATTGTGCACGCTTTGATGGCTGGTAAAACAACCTTCCCGGTATGAAGACGTGTACAACGGAACACCAAAGGCAAAGGCTGCAAGCAGGCTTGCCAATGCCCCTTCTCCCGCCCCCCATTCTAAAGTCCATACCACCGGCTGTATGAACAGCGGAGACTCCTGATAGGCGCCAGCGCCCCCGGTGGTAGCGGCGCACTTGCCCACCCCTGGCAGCGACCCACACACCACGCACGGCATGCTGAGTTGCGCCTGCCCCCAGCCACCACCTCAAGGTGCCGTACACCGGACTTGAGCACTTGACCACCCCATGCACAAACCATGTTCTGACGGAGACCTTCCTCCTGACGCACAGACGCGTACCGTACACGTATCGCAGTGTCATAAAATGTAAATCAGTCCTCACATCGATGAGGTACTTTGCAGCCAGGGCCATGATGTGTGTGTCGCTCCCCATGATCTGTGCACCCAGCGCCACGCCGCCGCTGCCACCGCCACCAACCGCCGCCGCCGCCGCTGCCTCAGGCGCGCCCGCCGCGCCCGCCAGCTCCCATGCGTCGTACCATGAGCACACGCCGCGCACGCTGGCGGGCGGGTTGTCCGTACGGCCGGGCAGCCGCATGAACTCTGGGCCGTGTTCGGGGGGAGGGGCGGGCGGCGCCGGAGCAGTTGGGCAAAGTGCCGTACACGAGGCGCAAGAGCAGGGACTGTTCTCGTAAGCATATGCGTTTCATGCATATACGGTACTTGCGTGATGACATGGCAAGGAGGTGTTAAAGAAATCAGCCCTCCAGGTGTTGCCCCAAGCAGGACGCTGGAAGGGCGAAAGCCAGGAGCCAGCTGATGCTGAAAAGAGAGCGCTAGACTGCAGCATGCTGCCACCTGTCCCGGCCCCGTGCGCTGTCCAACGTCGCCCACCACAGCACTTGTGAATCGACACCTAAATAGCAGCTAGAGATGTCACAGCCCTTGCCCAGGGGACATGGCGCAACCGCGCACCTGTGCAGGCCTCGTCAAAGCCCCCAATGGATGTGGCAAGGGCCGTTCGGAACGTGCGGTCTGCCAGGTTCTCCATGGGCGCCAGCATCAGGAGAGGACAGCTATCTGGGTTGCTCTCGCGCTGACGCATACGAGCGACATAGTCTACGGTGGGCGGGGCGCCTTGCCCCGACGGCGACGGGGTCGCCATTTGCGACGGGGCCTGAGGCTCGCCGACCCGCAGGGCTGCAGGCTGCGCCTGTAGCAGCTGAACTGAAGCGCGGCATGGCACAACCAATTTGCGACGGCATGGCGTTGCTGCAGTGCCTGCCGTCCGGTCGACGGAGCACCGCCGCGGGCGAAACATGGGCGTCTCCTTAGTACCCGGGCACCTTACACGTGTTTAAGCTACTCACATAGTTAAATGTTATGTGTTATTATAGCTTTTAGAGAAGCACCAAGAGAGTGGAATTGCGCGTACTGCGCGCTCAAGCCTCGTGGCTGCGAACGTTCAGCGACTAGAATGAGCTTTCACCGCAGCTTAGCCTGGAAATGTTGCAGATCGGGTCTGACGATTGAGCAATAGCGTAGGACATGTGAACGCCTAGGGTTGACAATGCCTGCATGGCTACAATACTCAGCACTGTACGGCATGTCCTGCATAGAGCCAATCGAATGGCCCATAGACCCCCACAACCCCTCAACATAATGCGTGGGCACGGATGCGTGCCTTCACTGTTGAGGATCAGGGCACAAAATAGATGACCCAGAGGTGCATGCCTCTTCCGGTCCCCAGTGCACAGCACCGCTGAAAGCAGGCCTATGGCCCCCTTCCAAACGGCACACCGTCACATCAAGCAGGCGTGGCCTTGGCCAACCGCCTCAACTAAGGTGCTAGTCACTACTATGCATTGATTGGCGAACCAACAACCCGGGCAGTATCTGGTCCTTCGCCTCCGCAGCAATCCTACCATGCCACCGCCTGACCACCATCAAACCCTACCACGCCATCGTGCACCTCCCCACACAACCGGCAAGGGGCAGTGGCCCAGCACAGACTGACCACCTACCTTGCTACCCAGTAAAACCCATACTTTCACTTGCCCTAAGAGCGTGCCCCCCTCTCATAAAACCCAAGTAACCCCAAGGCCCCCTCTCAGAAGTCCTCCAACCCATCCTCCAGCTCCACCATCACCTCATCCTCATTCCC